>ERZ773008.1245-NODE-1245-length-18117-cov-2.614218_pt1 | contig 18117 bp, 15 predicted proteins | sample MGYA00580664_ERZ773008 | MGnify/ENA primary metagenome ERZ773008 (study PRJEB29015, sample SAMEA2738016) | human oral metagenome | biome: human oral; feature: human-associated habitat; material: dental | place: China | collected 2048 ... | reverse complement strand
ACGGAAACGCCTCATAATTCATCTCCCGCAGACGGCGCGTTCCTTGATACATACCACAGTCCACAAGATACCTGTGATCTCCAACATGAAGCAGATAGCATGAGCCTGTAACAACATGCGCGGCTCCGACAAATTCCAAACGCATGGCGAATCCCCCTTTATACCATATTCATTTCATATATTCAACGATATGTATATAAAATTCTAAATCAAATGAAAAAGTCCTGCAATCATACAGGATTTTATGGACATATCATTTCTATCCTGTTACACTAGGAATAGAATCATTTGTAAATGTAAGGCACTGGAGGGATCATAATGAAAAGAATCGGATTTATCGGACTTGGCATCATGGGCGCGGCCATGGCGGGACATCTCCTGGATGCAGGATTTGAGCTCAGCGTCTACAACCGCACAAAATCGAAGGGGGACGCTCTCGTCGCCCGCGGGGCAAAATACTGCAGCAGTCCTGGCGCATGTGCGCGCGGACAGGATGTCGTCATCACCATTGTCGGCTATCCGAAGGACGTGGAGGAAATCTACCTCGGTGCAGACGGCATTCTCGCAAATCTCAGCGCCGGCGCATACGCAGTCGATATGACGACCTCCTCGCCGGCACTCGCCGAGCGTATCTACGAAGAAGCAAAAAAACGCGGGATATACGCGCTTGATGCTCCAGTAACCGGGGGTGATATAGGCGAACGCAATGCCTCGCTGAATATTCTCGTCGGCGGCAGTGAAGCGGCCTATGAGGCAATGCGTCCCATCTTCTCCGTGATGGGCAAAAATATTATCTACGAGGGCGGCGCAGGTGGCGGTCAGAAAACAAAAGCGGCGAATCAGATCGCGATTGCAGGTGCACTCGCAGGAGCTTGCGAGGCGTTTGCATACGCGCGCGCTGCAGGTCTCGATACGGAGAAAGTATTTGCATCCATCTCAGGCGGCGCAGCAGCAAGCTTTCAGATGTCCCATATGATCCGCATGGCACTGGACGGCAACTTTGCTCCGGGGTTTATGATCAAACATTTTGTCAAGGACATGACGATTGGTACAGAAACAAGCAAAGAATACGGAGTCGATCTGCCGATCCTGGAGCAAGTGCTGTGCGAGGCGCGCACGCTCGAGGAGCGCGGCGGCGGCGCAGACGGCACGCAGAGCCTCCTGCGCTGGTATGCGTAAATGATTTTCTCTGGCGCAGCCCCTGCAACTGCTTAGCTGTGCCAGCAGCGCACCAGTTCCTTCGCCGCAGTATAGGGATGCTCTGCTCCCGCTACGGCACTGACGACGAAAAATCCGTCAACGCCGGTCGCCCGAAGCGCGGGCAGATCATCTGCCTTAACTCCCCCGCCTACAACGACCGGCAGTGGACTGACGCGGTGCAGCGCACGCAGTTCGTCAAGGCTGCGTGTGACAATTTTTCCATTCTGATCCATCCCTGCATCGGGCTTTGTCGCCGTCGCATGGAGCGGCCCTGCGCCGAAGTAATCAATGCACGATGTGTCACAGCTCTCCACATAGTTGATCAGATCCGAAGTGCGCGCAGAGAGGCCAATTACGGCATTCGCACCGAGATACTTGCGGCAGACAGCGGGCGGGATATCCTCCTGCCCGACATGCACGCCGTCCACCTTGATCCTCAGCTCCCGCGCAGCGAGCACAACATCCAGCCGATCGTTGATAACAAGAGCCACCTCATCCGACTTCTTTTGCCCGGCGATGGCATCTGCGGCCGCGCGCGCAAGCCGGATGATCTCAGCTGCTTCTGCGTGCTTTGCGCGGATTTGAACAAAGGTAAATCCTGCGCGCAGCGCTTCTGCAATGATGTGCGCAACGGGTCGTCCGTTCGTATTTTCGGGGCCTATGACGAGATAAGATGAGAGATCAAATTGATGTCGCATTGACATTTTATCCTCCTGTGAAACAAAAATCCCCGCCTTACGGCGGGGATTTTCTCATACGGCAGCCGTGCATCTCTTGGATTCGACGAAGAGATTTAATAATCCTGCACGAGCTGCTGGAAGAAGGACTGCGGGTGCTCACAGACTGGACACTTCATCGGGGCCTTCGTACTCTCGCAAACGTAGCCGCAGTTCAGGCACTGCCAGATGATCTTCTCATCACGCCGGAATACCGTGTCCTCCTTGACGTTTTCGAGGAGCAAATTGTATCGCGTATCGTGCTCTTTCTCAATCTTGCCGACGGCATCAAAGAGGCGGGCAATTTTGTCAAAGCCTTCCTCACGTGCCACACGGGCAAACTCGGGGTACATGCTCGTCCACTCCTCATTCTCTCCGGAGGCGGAGTCCGCGAGGTTCGCCTTTGTGTCACCGACACCATGCACGAGCTTGAACCAGATCTTTGCGTGCTCCCTCTCGTTGCCCGAGGTCTCCGTGAAAAGCGCCGAGATCTGCTCGAAACCGTCCTTCTTCGCGCGTGATGCATAGTAGCCGTACTTCGTATAGGCCTGCGACTCGCCGGCAAACGCCGCCCAAAGATTCTTCTCCGTCTGCGAACCCTTCAGTTCCATGGCGATTCCTCCTCCTATGATAGTTAGTAGATATGGATTTTCCTGTATCATAACACCGTCTGCAAATACCGTCAATCCCTATTTGTTTAATATGAATGATTCTCGTTTGCCTTATGCTGTTGCACAAGCTACCTTTGGATGCAGGCGCATGGAAATGCTCCTGATTCATCCATAAAAAGGAGCTGCACCGAAGAACCTCGTCGATGCAGCTCCTTTTATATCGTTCGGGGGCAGCCTCCCGTGTCAGTGAATTTCAATCTGCTTGCGCTGAGGCTCGCCCGCCGCCTTCGGCAGCTTCACCTGCAGCACGCCGTCCTTGAATTCCGCGTGGATGTTCGCCTCGTCGATGCCGTCGATGTAGAACGAGCGGCTGACCTCGCCCGTGTGACGCTCGCGGCGGATGTAGTTCCCCGCGTCGTCTTTCTCATCGTTGGATTCCGTGCGCGAGGCGGCAATCGTGAGATAGCCGTTCTCGTAGTGGAGGGCGATGTCCTCCTTCGTCATGCCCGGCAGATCGGCGGTCAGTTCGTAGTGATCGTCCATCTCCTTGACGTCCACCTTGAAGGAGGCGGCGCCCCAGTTCGCAGCGGGGAAAGCGTCATGGAAGAAGGAATCGCGCATCGCATCGAAGAGCGCGAACGGATTCGCTTCATTGCGCTCCGAGAGGTCGCGGCGTCCGGCAAAAGGTACCAGTCCAAACATAACAATCAACTCCTTGAAATTCATGCGGCGGCGCGGTTCTCTGCACCGCCGTTCATCTGCTCATCAGGGAAGGCGTTCTTTGCTCGCCTTCTGATTCTTATTATACGCATAAAAGTCAAAAAGTCAATAGGTCAAAAAGAAAAATTTTTATTTTTTACTGCCCTCTCCAAATCCGCGCCGCTCTCCACGAGATTGCGTCGGGGCCGCGCAGGCATGAAGAAAAAGAAAAGACACGTTCGCTCCATTCTCCGCAAAAATTTTTCCCTACCTGTCATTTGCTACAGGACACACGGAACACTTTTTATGCTATCCTTATAGAAGGAACAGAATGTATCCGGATTCAACAAAGAAAGGGGCAGAACAACATGAAAACATTGTGGAAGAAACTCCTCACGGCAGCGAGCGCCGCGCTTCTCTGCGGCGCACTCCTCACGGGCTGCGGCGGTTCGGGCGGCTCGGGCGGCTCCGACGGCTCCGACGGCCCAGGCGGAGGCATGCTCGGCAGCAAGAGCCTCGGCCCTGACGCGCCGAAGGAAGCCGTCGCCCAGCTCAAGCTCGGCGACAAGGACGTGCCGCTCTACGAATACAAGGGCGCGGCGCTCCCCGAGAAGCTGCAAGGCTTCCATTCCAACCTCGCCGTGACGAAGGACGCGATCTACGGTCTAGCTTACGAGAAGGCGGACAACGGCTACCATCTGAAGAAGCTGGTTCTCAAGGATGGCGCGGTCGCCTCGGTCGAAGATCTCGGCCTTGTCGCGAAGGAGGGAATCTCCTCGGATGGAACGAACATCTACTATCTTGACAAAACCAAGAACGGGAACATCGGCTGCTATGACGGCAATGCCGCCTCGACCTTCACGCTGAAGGGCGTGAGCGTCGTGCGCGCCGTCTTCGGCACACACGACGCCTATACGAGCGGCGACTTCGCCTCGAAGGTCGACATCATGTCCGGCGCGATCTCCAAGGAAGGCCTCAAGGATGCAAAATCCGTCCTCTCCAAGGACGAGTTCGGCAAACTCCGAAACAACAAAGCGGCAGACGAGGAGAACAACTCGTACCTCATCTGCGCGGACAAGGACGGCTTCTACATCACGACGCTCGCCACGCACGGCGGCGGCAGCGACAAGTGGACGCAGCCTCTGCACATGTACGGCCCGGACGGCAAGAAGATCCGCACCTTCGAGTGCAACGAAGGCATCCCCGACTCGGCGGAAAAGCGCAAGATTTCCGAGCGCCAATCCATCGCGACGAAGGACTACGTCGTGTTCTACGACAGAGGCTTCCTGCGCGTCTTCAACAAGAAGGACGGCAAGTATGTCGGCGACGTCGAGCTGAAGATCAACGGCAAGAACATCGAGCCTGCCGGCGCCGCGGTCGATGACGAGAACCACATTTATTTCATCGACCACAAGACGGACGCGAACATCTACCGCATCGACCTCTGACAGCGAAGGAGCGTTCCTCATGGCAGCAAAAGCATACGTTCTGCGAAGAGCGCGGACGCTCGTGCCCGTCCTCTTCCTCCTGCTCGTCACAGTCTTCACGGCGGGCTGCTTCAAGGGCGAGGCGAATCTCACGATCCGCGCCGACGGCTCCGCCGCCTTGAAGACAAGGCTTCTCGGCACGGATTTTCTCAAGGAGGCGATCGTCGAAGCGACGAACGAGATGAAGAAGAAAGACTCCTCCGCCACCGTCGAGGAGATCCGCGAAGGCGACAAGACAGGCTTCGAGATCACTTCGGAATACCCCGACATGAAGACGCTCGCCGAAAAGGGCGGCGACCTCTTCACGCGCCGCGACGGCGAAGCTGCGGGCGTCCAACAGAAGAAGACGTGGTTCTGCGACGCTTACGCGCTCGATCTCTATGCAGGGCCTAGTGAAAAGGGCGATGGTGCAGACAGTGACGATCCGGCGGCTCAGGCCATGATGAAAGGCTTCCTCGATCAGATTCACTACGAATTCTGCCTGACGCTTCCCGAAGCGCCCAAAAAGCACAATGCGGATCGCACGGAAGACGGCGGCAAGACGCTGCGTTGGGATCTCTCCCCGACGCTTGCCGCAGGCGGCGACAAGCACATCCGGGCAGAATTCCGCCTGTGGAACAAGCCGCACATCGCGCTGACCGCCGCCGTCGCCATCGGCTTTCTCGCGCTCGCCGTTCTCTTCTTCATCCTCAGGCAGAAGAGCGCGGCGGGCGAGCGCGGCATGAAGCTGATCCTCGCCATCGTCTTCGCCGTCCTCGCGCTCGCTGTTCTCGCCTTCTCCGCATGGCAGCTGACAGCGGCTTCCGGATTTGCGGCAGAGGATTCTCTTTCGCCCGCATACGTCAAGGACGCGGCGAAGTAGGCAGCGGCATCAAGCAGATCTTTGGAAATAAAGGATGATCTGCTAAAACGAAGTCGCCCAAATATGTGAAGACGGATCTGAATTTATCCGCGCTTTCTAAAGTCATTGACAAGGAAAGGAGTCTTCCCCATGAGAATCAGAGCGTTCTTTTTCACGCTGCTCCTCGCGCTTCTCCTGCTTCCCGCCGCAGGCGGTGCAGCAGAACTCGCGGACGAGGAAATGGCGCTCGGCGGCATCCGCCTCGGCGATACGATGGAGGAGGTCGAAGCGGACTACGGCGAGGGCGATCATATCGCGGACGGCGTGACGAAGTGGGGCGGCACGACCGTCCACACCTTCGCCTGTGATTACGGCGATTCCCTCGTCGTGCAGTACCGCGATGAGGGCGACGCCTGCCGCGTCATCGGCGTGCATCTAGGCGTGAACAACGTGAACCATTACAGCCAAAGGCCGTCCGACGAGGCGCAAGAAATCGAGACGCCGAGCGGCATCCATCTGGACAGCACGCTTGAGAACCTCAATACCGCCTACGGCTATATCCCCAAGCCCGAATGCGGGCACAGCGCGCCGCCCGTCTGCGGCTATTTCTACAACAGCGCAGACGCCGTGCTCGCCTTCTACATCTGCCCGGAGCACAGCCCCGGCATCCGCTCGATCTGGCTGCACGAGAAGCGGCTGTGAGACGGCGCATCCTTCGCAAAAACAAGAAGCTGTCGCATGAGTCGAATCCGACACATGCGACAGCTCCTTTTGTGCGTATAGTTTAACCATGAAGCCCCAAGAGATCAAGCCGAAAGCGCAGACCGATTGGCCAGGCTTCTGTAAGGGCGGCGCCATACGTCAAGCGTCGCCGCCTATTCCTTCAGGCACGCGGCGAAGACGATCTGATTCTGCAGCACCGTCGGGTTCGCCGTATTGATCTCGGCAGCTTGCGCGAAGGCTCGCCATGCTTCTTGGTACTTCTTCTCGCGCACGAGGGCGACGCCGATGTTGCTCCGGGCGTTCGCCGACTGCGGCACAAGGGCGAGCACGCGCTCGAAGTCGCGCATGGCGGCATCGTTCCTGCCCGCCTTGAGATTCATGACGCCGAGGTTGTACCAGGCGTAGGCGAAATCGGGATGCGCACGAAGGAGCGCTTCGAGGTCGTCCTTCGCACGCTTTTCATCGCCCGCTGCCGCAAAAAAGAGCGCACGGTCGTAGAGCGCCGCCGCACTCTTCGGCGAAAGCCGAAGAGCCGCCGCCAAGTCTTCCGCCGCCCTATCGTTCTCGCCGCGCTTCGCCAAGACGATGGCGCGATAGACGTAGGCGGCGGCTTCTTTCTTTTCGCGAAGCTTCTTCTCGGCGAAGGCGAGCGAAGCGTCCGATGCGTCAGGCGTCGTCGCCTCGCGATGCAGCAGCAGGATATCCTGCCCGTAGGACGTGCCGGGCACGGCCCAGACACCGTTGAGTCCCGTCCACGTCCTGATCTTGCCGTAGATGTCGCTGCGATAGAGGCGCACGAGGTCGTAGCGCGGATCGACGAGCGGCGCGTGCGGCCTCTCGGTCGTCGCGTATGCCATGAGGTGCTGGATGTGGGCGCGTACGCCCTGCTGCGGCGTGGCAAAGTACGCGCCCTTCGCCTTGTTGCCCGTTGCGCCGAGGCCGCAGTAGTTGTTCTGCTCGGGCAGGACGTCGCCGCCGTAGGCGAAGAAGCCCGTCTCCTTCAATGCCTGGCAGAGCGCGACATCGGCACGCACGCCTTCGGCTGCCGCCTCCTCGTAGTAGAGGCGCACGATCTCCTCGACGGAGCAGGCGAGCTTCGGCTGCGGATTGCGCCGACGGATGAACGCCGTCATCTGCTCGGGCGTCGCTTCCGCCGCGCCCAGGATCTCGACGCTCTCGGGCGGCGCCTCCTCCTCCAAGATCGGCTCGTTCAGAGGCTCGGCGATAGAAAAGCGCACCTCCGCCACCGCCTTCTCGTTGACCGCGGCGGGAAGCTCTGCCGCAAAGTGCGGACGCGCGACGAATACGGGCGCGGCGGCATCCTTCCGCGCGGCAGCTTCCGCCGGCGCATTCGCGTCCTGCGCGGAAGCTGCCCGCGCCTCAGGCGCTGCAGGCGGCGCGAGCGTTCCCGCACATGCGACGAGGAGCGCCGCAAGGGCGGCTCTCGCCAAGAGGCGCCGCGACTCTTCCTTCATTCTTACTTCGGGCATAAAGCTCCTCCGTCCTCTTGCACATCGTAAATCTTCCAGCCATTGCGTCCCGCACGCTTCACGTCGTAGAGAGCCGAATCCGCCGCCATGAAAAGCTCGTCGTACGTCGTGCCGTGCATGGGCGCGAGCGATATGCCGATGCTCACGGAAAGCAGCGAGCGGTCGTCACGCACCTCAAGCTCCTGCGCCGCCGTCATGAGCTGGCGTGCATGATGCTCGACGGCGACGAGCGTCGTCACGTTCGGCATGAGCACGGTGAACTCGTCGCCGCCGAAGCGCCCGATGTGATCCGACTGGCGGAAGATGGAGCGCACGTCCTCGGCAAAGCGGCGCAGGACGTCGTCGCCCGCCTGATGGCCGTAGGTGTCGTTCATCTCCTTGAAGTGGTCGAGATCCATGATGAAGAAAGCATGGAACGCCCCGTCTTTCAAAGAGCCTGCCAGCATCTCCTCGCAGGCGGCCTGAACCGCCTTCTTGTTCAAAAGCCCCGTCAGAGGATCGATCTCCGCCTCCTGCTTGTAGATGTCACGCGCGCGCATCAGCTTCTCCTGCTCCTCGATCGCCTTCTCAAGTTCCTCGTTCTTCGCGAGCAGCACCTCCGACTGGCGCCGCTGCACGCGCGAGCGCTCGATGAGGAACACGACGATGAACACGGAGAGCAGGAAGATGACGGCGAGCGCCACCGACTGCACGGGATAACGCGCGACGACGGCGGTCAGCGTCAGCCGCCCCGTCATATGCTCGTTGACGATCTCCTGCACGCGGCGCGAATCCATCTTCAATATGCCCTTCGTCAGGACGGACTGCAAGACGCGCGGCTGCTCGCCCGAAATCGCGACGCTCACGGGAATCTCCTCCGAATAACTCGCGAGCACGACGAGGCTCGGATGCATCGACAAGAGGCTGCTCTGCTGCAAAAAGAGCGAGGGCAGAAGCGCAAAGTCGCAGCTGCCCTCCTCGATCATGCGCAGGCAGTCGGCAGGCTCGTCGACCGGCACGATCTGCCAGTTCGGATGCTGCATGTTCAGATAGGTGCGCATGCCGTGAAACCAGCGCGGCAGAGCGACACGCGCCGTTCCCATCGGGATGTCGCCCGCGCCGCGCCGCACGACATAGGAGAAATCCTCCAAGGAAAAAGTCGCTGTGAAGAGGAGATCCTGCATCGACGACAAATTGTTGTAGACGCAGAAGAAGATGTCCGCCTCGCCCCCGCGCAGCATCTTCAGAGCCTGCTCGTTGTCCTCGGCGCGCACGAAGCGAAAGCGCAGACCCAGATCCTCGCCGAGAGCCTGCAGCAGGCTCGGATAGATGCCCTCGGGCACGCCGCCTTCCAAGCGCTCGCCGAAGAACGGCGCATGGCCGCCGACGTAGGCAACGCGCAGAGGCGGCGCACTCGCCAGATAGGTATTTTCCGATGTGTTGAAGCGCACGAGCTGATTCTGCGCACGATCGAGAAAGGCCTCGCCCAGATACGTCTCAAAGCTTGGATTGACCCTTTCCGTATAGAGGATCGTGTCGCTGAGATTCTTCATCAGCCCTTCCCGCTTCTTCGCCGCGATGAACTTCGCGGGCATGAGCGCCACGCGCAGCAGAAGCTTTTCCCCGTCCTTTCGGCGGCTCGCGCTGTCCAAGATGGCGTCGACCTCCCCCCGTGCAAGAGCCTCATGCAGGGCGTCGGCGGTCGGATGCTCGACGACGTCGACGCGGACGCCCTGCTCTCGCACGAGCGGCGACAATGCATAGGAATGCAGCCCGTCATCGAGCACGCCGACCGTCAGGTTGGCGAGCGCAACGGGATTGTCCGGCTCCAGTGTGGAATCCTCGCGCACGTAGAGGGACAGAATGGAATACGCCACGCCGTCCACGCTGAAGGCAAATTCCGCTTCGTCGCCCGGCATCTCCCGCGCGGGAAAGTACATGTCGATGCGCCCCTCGCGCAGCATCTCCCGCGCCGTCCACTCGTCCATCTCCACATATTCGTACTGCCAGCCCGTGCTGCGCGCCACCTCGTTAAGGTAGCGTTTCACATAGCTGAAAAGCAGCGGTTCCGGCGAGCCTTCGGGGAAGGAAGCGGCGTCGAGGCAGCCGACGCGCAGCACGGGCGCGGAATCCATCGCATGAAGCGAACGCTGCGGCGCAAACAGCATGACAAGGGCAAGGAAAAAGACAATGCTGCAGCGCATGACGGGATTCATTTCCAACACCTCTCCTACGGCCATCAGACGAACCGCCTAATGATACAATTCGACACTGACTATAGTATAGCAGATTCCTCCTAAATTTTCACTACAAAAATATCGAGCTTTGTTATAATATAATGCACGAAGAGGTGATGCTCGATGAAGATTTTCCAAAACGATTGGGGCGGCCTTCTCGCCGACGAGATGAAGAAGCCCTACTACCGGGAACTGCGCCGCTTCCTCATAGAGGAGTACCGCACGCGCCGCATATTTCCCGACATGTATGCGATTTTCAACGCGCTCCACTACACATCCTACGCCGAAACGAAGGTCGTGATCCTCGGACAGGATCCCTACCACGGCGAAGGGCAGGCGCACGGGCTTTCCTTCTCCGTGCAGGCGGGCGTCGAGCCGCCGCCGTCGCTCGTCAATATCTTCCAGGAGCTTTCGAGCGATCTCGGCTGCAAAAGGCCGAACAACGGCTGCCTCGCGCCGTGGGCGAAGCAGGGCGTGCTGCTTCTGAACACCGTGCTGACCGTACGCGCCCACGCCGCCGCCTCGCACCACGGGCGCGGCTGGGAGCGGTTCACGGACAAAATCATCGAGCTTCTTTCCCAGCGGGAAAAGCCCCTTGTCTTCATCCTTTGGGGTGCGCCCGCACGCCGCAAGAAGGCGATGATCGCCGCGCCGCCGCACGCCGTCATCGAGTCGGCGCACCCGAGTCCCCTGTCCGCCTTCCGCGGCTTCTTCGGCAGCCGCCCCTTCTCCCGCGCGAACGCGTTTCTCGAAAGCACGGGGCAGACGCCGATCGACTGGCAGCTGCCCGATGTTTGAAAAAGGAGGGCGTACGACGAAAGCTCTTTGACATGCCTCTTATTCTTGAATATAATGCCTCAAACTTCCCGCATGAAAAATCCGCATAGTTCCTTGAAGACCGTGAATCTCAGGAAATTCACCTGCCTCTGAAAATTTCAACTTTGATGAAATCATCGAGCGCCGCCATACGAACAGCCTCAAATACGACTTCGCCGTTGAGCGCGGCTATCCCGAGGACGTTCTGCCTTTCCGGGTTGCCGGCCTGCCCGCAGGCGACACTTGCAAAGGGTCTTGAGACATTGGCACGCGCGTTCGAGTGAATTCACCACTGCCGCCTGTGCAGCCGGTCGATCCCTGCACGCAGCAGGATCAAGAAGGAGAAGATCTCAAGCCGCCCGAGGATCATCAAAAATCCCGCGAAGACCTTGACCCAGCCAGGCAGGAGCAGGAAGTCCTTGCCGCCGTAGAGGAGCGTCACGACGGTGCCCGTGCCCGACAGGCAGCCGACGGCGAAGCCCATGGCGGGCAGTGTGTCGATGTGAGCGAGCGCGAGGCCGAGCGTCGCGAGGATCAATACGACGACGTAGAGGAAGAAGAAGCTCAAGATCCTGCCGTGCAGCTTATGCGGCACGGACTTGCCGTCGATCTTGATGTTGACGATCATGCGCGGGTGAATCGTGCGCAGGACTTCCGCCTTTGCCATCTTGACGAGCACGAGCAGGCGCATCGCCTTGAAGCCGCCGCCGACCGCGCCGACCGAAGAGCCGAGCGTCGCGAGAAGCAGCAGCACGGCATGAGGAAAGGTTGGCCAGGAGGCGAGCGGCGCGGCGGCAAAGCCCGTCGTCGTCGCGAACGAGATGGCATGAAAGAAGCCCATGCGGAGGCTGTGCTCGACATCGTAGACGCCGACGACGGCGAGGTAGCAGGCGAGCGCCGCGCCGCTCGCGCATACGACGAGGAGGAAGAAGCGCAGTTCCGTGTCCAAGAAGAGCGTGCGCACGTCGCGCCGCGCCGCCGCCCTCTGCCACAAGAGGAAGTTCACGCCCGCGAGCAGCATGGCGGCTTCCGCCGCGAGTTCCGTCGTGACGCCGCTCCCTTTCAGCACGAGGCCGCGCGGGTCGAGTCCCGTCGTCGAGATCGAGGTCAGGGCGAGCACGGCGCTCGACAGGAAACTCTCGCCTGCGAGCAAGAAGAGGCCGAGCGAGAGAATTGTCAACGCCGCGTAGAGGAGCGCCATCTTGCGAGCCGCCGCGCTCATGCGCCGCAAGAGAGGGCTGAAGTTCGTGCCCTGCCGAGCCGAGAGCGTCAGGCCGAAGCAGCCGCCGACCTGCGGCATGATCGTGACCAAAAGGCACAGGAAGTACATGCCGCCGATCCAGCCCTGAAAGATCTGCCAGAAGCCGAGCGAGCTTTCAAGCCCCGTCGGCGTGAAGAGGAGCGCTGTCGTCGTGAAAGCCGCGACGCTCGCGAAGAAGGAGTCGGCCGCGGAAAGCTCGCCTGTGAGGAAGAAGGGCAGGGCGCCTAAAAGCGAGTTCAAGAGCCATGCGGCGAAGAGGAAGACGGCGCCGTCGGTGACGCCGATCGTGTGGCGATGCCCGTTGGAGAGATGGGAGAAGACGCGCCAGAGGACGAAGGAGAGCGCCGCAGGCACGCCGAAGGAGAGCGGGTGCTCGTCCGCCCAGAAGAGCGAGAGGCCGAAAGCGCAAAAGAGCGCCGCGCCTTCCAGGAACGCCATGCGCCCGAGCAGGAAGAAGATGATGCGTGCGTCCATTTCAGTCCTTGCCCTTGAAATACTTCATGACCTTCTGCGCGAAGCGCGTCTGGATGAAGAGAATGGTTCGGTCGCCGGGCAGAAGCACCGAAGCGCCGTTTGGTATCACGGCTTCGTCGCCGCGCACATAGGCGCAGACGAGGCATTCGCGCGGCAGATGCGCCTTCATCAGAGGGATGCCCGCGACAGGCGCACCTTCCTGCACGATGACCTCGACCGCCTCCGCCTTCGCGCCCTCAAGGAGTGATACCGAAACGACGCCGCCGCGCCGCGCGAAGGCGAGGACTTCGGAGGCGGACAGAAGGCGCGTCGGCAGGACGATGTCGACGCCGACCTTCTCCATGAGGTCGACGTATTCGCTTCGCGCGACGCGCACGACCGTTTTTCTTGCTCCCAAGTGCTTGGCTAAAAGTGCGAGCATGAGATTCAGCTTGTCGTCCTCCGTCAGGCAGACGACGGCATCGGCATCGGCGACGCCCTCTTCCATGAGGAGGTCGATGTCCGTGCCGTCACCGCAGATGGCCAGGCCGTTTTCGAGTTTTTCCGCCGCCAGTCGGCTGCGCTCGCGATTGGTATCAATGATCTTCACGGCGACGCCGGCCTCGTCGAGCATCTTGGCGAGGAAACGGCCCGTGCGCCCCGCGCCGATGAGCATGACGTGTTCGAGCTTTCTCGCATCGCGCTGCACGAAGGTCTCGCTGAACTTCTCAATCTCCTTCGGGTCGCCGATGAAGTAGGCGTTGTCGTGCGGCAGGAGGCAGTCGTCGCCGTGCGGAATGATCATGCGATGGTCGCGGAAGATCATGCCCGCGAGGATCGCCTTGGGCATTTCGAGATCCTTCAGCGGGATGTTCGCCAAGGGCGAGTGGCGCGTCACTTTCGTCTCGAAAAGGCGCACCTTGCCGCTTGCGAAATCCTCGACGTCGAGCGCGGCGGGCGTCATGAGGATGCGATAGACCTCGCGCGCCGTGATCAGCTCGGGATTCAGCATGAGGTCGATGTCGAAGTTCTGCTTCAGATATTCCTTCGCCTCCGAAAGGAACTGCATGTCGCGGATGCGTGCGACCGTGTGCGTGATGCCGTGCTTCTTCGCGAGGATGCATGCGACCATGTTGACCTCGTCGCCCGCCGTCACGGCGATGAGGATGTCCGCCGCGCGGATATCGGGATCGTCCATCGTGATGGGGCTGGCGCCGTTTGCCGCGACCGTCAGCACGTCAAGCGTGTTCTTCGCCGCTTCGAGGCGCGTCTCATCCTGATCGACGAGCACGACATCGAACTCCTCGTTCGCGAGCAGCTCGGCGATGCTGTAGCCGAGCTTTCCCGCACCGACTATGACAATGCGCAAGGCAATTCCTCCTTTTGAGATATATGCACAAAAAAGCCAAGGGAGCCGCCGCCGTGCGAGTTTGCACGGGCTTCCCTTGGCTTTTTGCACCCTTTGCCTTATTTTAACGCATTCGGCGCGGCGGTGCAAATCATTTCAGCGCGACAAGCTCGTAGTCGCGCGTGCCGAGACCGATCTTCTCGCCGTGTACGAGCGTTTCTTCCCAACAGACGTTGGGATTCGAGTCGAGGAAGTGATCGTGATGGTGCTGCCAATCGGGCTTGGCGAGGTGGTCGCCGAGCTTGCTGTTGCGGATCGGCTGCGCTTTCAGCGCCATGTCGGCGCACGCCTGGTCGAGCGCGATGGGATCGAACGAGGCGAACATGCCGATGTCGGGCAGGATCGGCGCGTCGTTTTCGCCGTGACAGTCGCAGTTCGGCGAGATGTCACGCGCGATGCTGATGTGGAAGCACGGCCGCCCCTGACAGACCGCCTGCGCGTACTCCGCCATGCGGCGGTCGAGGATGTCGGCGGCGTCCCAGACCTCGTTGTAGAGCGCGTTGAACGTGCACGAGCCGATGCAGCGGCCGCAGCCCTTGCAAAGCTCTTTGTCAACGACCGCCTTGTTCTCGACGTAGGAGATCGCATCCGAGCCGCATTCCTTCGCGCAGCGCCGACAGCCGCGGCAAAGCTCCTCGTGCACGCCGACCTTGCCCGACGAATGCTGCTCCATCTTGCCCGCACGGCTGCCGCAGCCCATGCCGATGTTCTTGATCGCGCCGCCGAAGCCCGTCTGCTCGTGCCCCTTGAAATGCGTGAGGCTGATGAAGACGTCGGCGTCCATGACGGCGCGGCCGATCTTCGCCGTCTTCAACACGCGGGCGTTCTTTATGGGCACTTCCAGCTCGTCCGTGCCGCGCAGGCCGTCGCCGATGATGATCTGACAGCCCGTCGTCGTCGGGTTGAAGCCGTTGATGTTCGCGCAGTCGAGATGCTCGGGCGCATGGCGGCGGCTGCCCGGATAGAGCGTGTTGCAGTCCGTCAGGAAAGGAATGCCCTTTTCCTCCTTCACTAGGTCGGCGACGGCCTTCGCGTACTGCGGGCGCAGGAACGCGAGGTTGCCTAGCTCGCCGAAGTGCATCTTGATGGCGACGAAGCGGCCCTCAAGCTCGATCGTTTTTAGGCCTGCAGCAAGACACAGCCGCTGCAGCTTCTTCGTCAGGCTCGTGCCGACGTCCGTGCGGAAATCGGTGAAATAAACCTTTGCTTTCTTTGTCATTTTATGTGCTCCCTTTCTTCTTTGACGCGATTTTGCCGATCTTTTCGATACGGGATGAAATCCCTAATTCTATTGTATCACGAAAGCCCAAGAGAGCAAGTCGGGAGGACGGCGCACAATGTCTGCGAAGCGGATGTTTGCGCGTGCAGGTTCACGTCATCACATGAAAAATATATGAAATCAGGGATTCTCATCTTCTTCTCCTTGACCTTGAGAACTTTCCTCCGTAGAATAATATTATAGGATACAGGGGAAGAATGTATGAACTGACCCGTCGGAGGTCGGTGAAAAGAGTCTTGTTTTAGGATGATAAGCCTAGAAAATCACACGAAGGGGGACTTCACTTTGAAAACGAAACGAACGGCACAAGGAATGGTTGGCGCTCTCTTGGCGCTCTTTCTTCTGACAGGCTGCGGCCCGCAGGCGGAGGAAACGGGCAAGCAGGCGGAAGCCAAGGCGGAGCAGGCGATGGATGCGGAGGGCGTGGAAGGGACGGCGCCGCCGTTCAAGGCGACCGCCCTCGACGGCTCGGAGGTCGCGATCAACGCCGCCATGGACAAGAAGATCTACGTCATCAACTTCTGGGCGACATGGTGCCCGCCGTGCCGCGCTGAGATGCCCGAACTCAACGAATTCGCCAAGAAGCACGAGGGCGAGGTCACGTTCTACGCCGTCAACCTGCAGGAGCCGAAGGACGCCGTCGACAAGTTCCTCAAGGACAACGGCTACACGATGCCCGTGCTCCTCGACCTCAAGGGAGAGGCGGCGGAAGTTTACAAGGTTCGCGCCATCCCGACGACCTATGTCGTCGACAAGGACGGCACGATCCTGCTGAAGAAGATTGGCGGCACGACGGCGGCGGAGCTGGAAACGGCGCTCGTGCGTGCGGCAAAATAGGAGGTTTTCTTTTGGAAGCAATTTCTTTCGGCGCGGCGTTCCTCGCCGGCGTCGTTTCCTTCATCTCGCCGTGCGTGCTGCCGATGCTGCCGACCTTCGTGCTGATCCTCGCAGGCTCAAGCGGCGCGGCAGGCGCTTCGGTGCCATCCGCCACGGCAGGGCGTGCGCTCCTTCGCAACGTCGCCGCGTTCCTCGCGGGCTTCGCCGTCGTCTTTCTCGCGCTCGGCGCGACGGCGACGGTGCTCGGGCAGTTCCTCACAGGACATATCGCGCTTCTGGAAAAGGCGGGGGCCGTCGTGCTCGCGCTCCTCGGGCTGTTCCTCTCGGGACTCATCAGCCCGCGCTTCCTCTACCGCGAATGGCGGCCGTTCCTGCATCGCCCGTCGGAGGGACTCATCGGCTCGTTCCTCTTGGGCATGTCGTTCACCGTCGGCTGGACGCCGTGCACGGGGCCGATCCTCGCGGCGATCTTCATCTATGCGGGAAGCCGCGCGACCGTCGTCGAGGGGCTTTGGCTGCTCGCCTTCTACGTGCTCGGCTTCGCCCTGCCGTTCCTCGTGCTCGCGCTCCTCTGGCAGCGCCTCGAAAAGCGCGTGCGCACGCTCTACCGTTTCCTGCCGCTGGTGCAGAAGGCGGCAGGCGTCTCGCTCGTCGCGCTCGGCGTCATGATGTGGTTCGGCTGGACGCTGCGCCTCATGGGCTGGCTCTCCGGTCTCGTGCCGTTCTCCTTATAATTGGGGGGAGGAATCTCCATGCGCATGTATGATCTCATCACGAAGAAGAAGCGCGGCGAGCCGCTTGCGACAAGCGAGATCCGCGCTATGGTCGAAGGATTCACGAAAGGCGAGATTCCCGACTATCAGATGGCGGCGATGCTCATGGCGATCTGCTTTCGCTCCATGACGGAGGAGGAGATGCGCGGCTTGACGCTCGCCATGGCGGCCTCGGGCGACGAGGTCGACCTCTCGGCGTTCGGAAGCTCCACGGTCGACAAGCACTCGACGGGCGGCGTCGGCGACAAGACGACGCTCATCGCCTGCCCCGTCGTCGCGGCGGCGGGCGGGCGCATCGCCAAGATGAGCGGGCGCGGCCTCGGCCACACGGGCGGCACCGTCGACAAGCTCGAATCCATTCCGGGCTTTCGGACGACGCTCTCGCGCGAGGAATTCTTCGCCGTCGTCGAGAAGACGGGAATCTCCCTCATCGGGCAGTCGGGCGAGCTTGCACCCGCCGACAAGAAGCTCTATGCGCTGCGCGACGTCACGGCGACGGTAGACTCCATTCCGCTCATCGCCGCCTCCGTCATGAGCAAGAAGCTCGCGGCGGGCAGCGCGGCGATCGTGCTCGATGTCAAGACGGGCAGCGGCGCCTTCATGAAGACGCTCGACGATGCGCTCGCGCTCGCGCGTGCCATGGTCGCCATCGGCGAGGGCGCGGGAAGAAAGACCTCTGCCGTCATCACCGACATGGACGTGCCCTTGGGATTTGCCGTCGGCAACGCGCTCGAAGTCGCCGAAGCCATGGAAGTGCTGCAGGGAAGAGGCCCCGCCGACCTCAGGGAAGTCAGCCTCGCGCTCGCCGCCGACATGCTGCGCCTCATCGGGCGCGGCGGCTTCGCCGAGTGCCAAAGGCTTGCAGAGAAGGCCGTCGAGAACAGCAGCGCCTTTCGCGCCTTCGCCGCCATGGTCGAGGCGCAGGGCGGCGACGCCTCCTGCCTCGCCGATCCCAGAAAACTGCCGCAGGCGGCGTTCCGCCTGAAAGTCCGCGCTGAGAGGTCGGGCTATATCACGCACATGGACGCCGAAACGATCGGTCGGACCGCCTGTATGCTCGGCGCAGGGCGCGAGACGAAGGAAAGCGTCATCGACCATGCGGCGGGCATTCGCATCTTGAAAAAGACGGGCGAAGCCGTCGAGGCGGGCGAGGCCATCGCAGAGCTTCACGCAAACGCAGAGAATCTTCTCGCGCCCGCCGCCTCGCGCTGCCTCGCGGCGATCGAAGTCGGGACTGCGCCGCCTGCAAAGCGCCCGCGCATCTTCGCACGCGTCACGAAGGAAAGCTTCCGCCATGCCGAGGCGGC
>ERZ773008.1237-NODE-1237-length-18138-cov-3.180888_pt1 | contig 18138 bp, 14 predicted proteins | sample MGYA00580664_ERZ773008 | MGnify/ENA primary metagenome ERZ773008 (study PRJEB29015, sample SAMEA2738016) | human oral metagenome | biome: human oral; feature: human-associated habitat; material: dental | place: China | collected 2048 ... | reverse complement strand
CTTCCCTTCATCCCCTTCTCCTCCAATCATGAAAGCCTTCTCTATTCATGTTTATTATAGCATAGGTGGGAAAGAAAAAGCATTGGAGGTTTAGTCCAATGCTTGGATCTTTAAAGTCACTTAATTTCTGTAAGTATAAAAACAAAAAACTTCTCATTAATTCCATAGCTACTTAAATCTTGAGAGCACAAAAAGACACCTACGAATGTAAGTGCCAAAAAACTATATACTCTAATTGATTATTTTACAATGCATCTTCTAGTTCATCTTCCGAATAACCAAAAGTATAATCCTCATCTTTGCCATTTGAAGCCCAAATCAAAGCCGCTTCATAAACATCAATACGTTCATCGTCATCATCGTCATAATCATCTATGATGTTATCCGATGTCACATCATTTATAAAGCCACACATTTCACATTTCCATGTACCTGATCTTACAGTAAAACCTGTTTGCGAATTCATAAAGTCTCCACATTGATCACAATACCAATCACAATCTAAATCGTCATTATCAGTACTAAACAAGCTATCAAAAAGTCCCATAGTTCTTCCTCCATTTTATGATAAATTATTAAAGTTTTCATTCCAATTTTTTTCTAGAACTTCAACAAGTTTTAGTTTTAATGATTTAGAAACCCAATAGGAATTAATTTTTGACAAGATAGATTCCTTTGTCTCCCCATTTTTTATTAATTCTTTTACTACTTGCTTAAATAGAGCTTCGAAACCATACTCAATAATACCTTGTGAAACTACTACTATAATTCCTAATGTAGCAATACCTCCTAGCATACCGAATGGACCTATGGCTGCTAAGGCTGTTGTTAATGCTGCCGCTCCCGCTAATCCTGTTGCTTCAATAGCCATTAGTAAGACCAAACCTGGAACTCCTAAAGCTACAATTTTCCCTACAACTTTGTCCATAATCATTTCCCCTTTGTAATAAATCACCTAAATTATATCATTTCTACCAATTTATTGAAAGCGGATTCTGCAGAAAAATTATCATACTCCCCTTGTCTCGTAACTCGTAAATAGTCAACTTCATCATTTATCCTCACCTATACATGCCCATCATCCTACAAATCGTTAAAAATGTCGAGATTTCGAACGGCAACCCTAACCTCTAAAAATAGCAAGAAAAATAAAGCACTCATCATTACAAGATTACTGCGAAGATATCACTCTGGAATTTCAACCGATACAAACGTGGAAGCCTGGTGCTGAAATTGAATTCGACTTGTTTCTTATTAAAATTTTATCCTCTATCACTTGAAAGGTAAGATTTTCGACTAATTTAAAATTATAAAGCCTACTGATGAAAAATATCAGTAGGCTCTAATTTATTCTAATAATTCATTGACTCTTTGCTGTACTGTATCATAATCATATCCAGCTTGTTCTAAGCGATTTCGTCTTTCTTCTCCATTTCCCCAGTCTCCTTGGATGACTTCGGCCGCAATGGTGTCCAGAACGTCTTTTGTATATAATACATGTCCAATCATACAAGTTGTAATCTGTATAATCACTCAAATCTTGAGAGTACAAAAACTCTACACCATAGTTTGAATACTGATGTCCAGTTTTATAGTTATTTAAATCTTGAGAGTACAAAAACAAGCGTATTTGTCTAGTCCAAACGACCTATGTTTTATAGTTACTTAAATCTTGAGAGTACAAAAACGAATGATGAATGCGATGTGCTAATTCTGTGGTTTTATAGTTACTTAAATCTTGAGAGTACAAAAACCAACTAACGCATTACAAACTAATGTTAAGGTTTTATAGTTACTTAAATCTTGAGAGTACAAAAACACGTGTCCGAGTAAATGTGATACAATTCCCGTTTTATAGTTACTTAAATCTTGAGAGTACAAAAACCTAATTCTGTAGTTGGTTTTTCAATTAATGGTTTTATAGTTACTTAAATCTTGAGAGTACAAAAACCTTCACGTTCAAATAATAATTTTACGTTTGGTTTTATAGTTACTTAAATCTTGAGAGTACAAAAACAGAAATCAATGACAGTTTAAGAAGAATTATGTTTTATAGTTACTTAAATCTTGAGAGTACAAAAACAAGTTTTGAAAATTTCTTTAGTATTAACATGTTTTATAGTTACTTAAATCTTGAGAGTACAAAAACCGCCGTCCATAGCTGTTTCGACTTGACCCGGTTTTATAGTTACTTAAATCTTGAGAGTACAAAAACCATTCGCTTTATATCCGTACTTTACGGTTTGTTTTATAGTTACTTAAATCTTGAGAGTACAAAAACTAGCTGTAGCAGCTTCTTGTGCAATCTTTTGTTTTATAGTTACTTAAATCTTGAGAGTACAAAAACACATATGGACGAAAAGCAACAAGCTTTAGGGTTTTATAGTTACTTAAATCTTGAGAGTACAAAAACAATTGATTTGTTTGTCTTCTTTCAAACCTAGTTTTATAGTTACTTAAATCTTGAGAGTACAAAAACATTAAATAAAAAATAGGAGCGACTAAATAAGTTTTATAGTTACTTAAATCTTGAGAGTACAAAAACCACAGTATAGTTCGAAAGAATTACTTGCAGGTTTTATAGTTACTTAAATCTTGAGAGTACAAAAACGAACAATTCTTTTACTAATTGCGGTGGATAGTTTTATAGTTACTTAAATCTTGAGAGTACAAAAACTTATTTACAAATCCTCGTTCTATAGCTTCTGTTTTATAGTTACTTAAATCTTGAGAGTACAAAAACTTGATTGGTAAACGTACGATAACCTCATGTGTTTTATAGTTACTTAAATCTTGAGAGTACAAAAACAATTAACCGCTCCTGGAACAAAAAATCCTCGTTTTATAGTTACTTAAATCTTGAGAGTACAAAAACTTATTTGTATCCCAAATGATACACCTTCTAGTTTTATAGTTACTTAAATCTTGAGAGTACAAAAACGTGGTTAAAGAAGTTTATCGACACAAAGAAGTTTTATAGTTACTTAAATCTTGAGAGTACAAAAACATTTAAGGACTTCGATTTCTTGTTGAAGTTGTTTTATAGTTACTTAAATCTTGAGAGTACAAAAACCTCAAATTAAAAAATCGATTTTTGTCTCTCAAGTTCATTATGATTGGAGCCCTCGAAATTGTCAATCTTCTAAAGTGTATTCTGATAATAATCGAATCGGGGATTCCACATTTATTCCAATCGTTTCGAACGAAAATAATTGGTTTAACACTTTCAAAGTGACTTTATCCTCTACTGAAAAACTAAATTCTCCAATTTCTTTTGTAATCAGAAAACTACAAATTTTAGACAAACTTTCTCTAAATTGTTCTTCCGATGGCACATCGCTTAGCGGATAATGTTTGCGATATCTACTATAAATAAAATCTAACTCAGGGAGCGATTCAATATGATCTCCAATTATATTGATACATTCCACTAAATGCGGAAGTAAAGCAATACTACCGACGATCGTTATAAAATTAAGTACAAATAGATTCCCATAAACATCGCTATCTCTAATTATTCGTTCTACGATATATTGATAATTTCTTTTTGAAATATACTCGTCCGCATTTTTTATCAACAGTAAATATTTATCTGGACTCTCTTCTAATATTCGTTCCAACATAGCTAATAGAATTAGAAATTTTCTTTCGTTATCAATTAATTCATTAGATACAACCACTCCTTCACGTTCCACTAATTGAATCAGATGATTTTTAATGACAGTCTCTTTCACAAAGTCAACAACATCTACCTTATACAAAACATCCTTGACTTCAACCTGCGCCGTTTTATTAATCTCAATCGACAATTGTTCTAAAGTGTCATTTAATTTCTCAATATGACTAGTAAGTTCTACTCGATTCAAAATCTGTAATAAATATTCATAAGCAATTGTTCCTTTTTTAAAAGAAAGTTGCTCATGGAGGTCTTCTGCTCGCTCAATCGTAATCAATATGAATTCTTTTCGATTAAGAATCTTTTCTTCTGACTGTATTATAGGCTCTTCAAAATCAAATAATGATAAATCATTCTCCGTGTATTTTTTACCGCCAAAATACCAATTTAATAAAAGCCAGATATAATATTTTAATTCTTGATTCAACCCAACAATCTGTGTATATTGTCCAACTTCAATTTCAACAAAATCATTATACGGATGACTAATCTTCCACTTCATATAGTCACCAACTTCTTATCTCCGACGATTACTTCCTGTCTCGTCTTTCCACCTGTAACTAATACCATCTCTGAAAACTGCTTTTCTGTCACCGCCAAAATCCGGACATTCCCATCTGGTAAATTACAACTTTGAATTCGTTTATAAAATTTATTCGCAAAACTTCGGTTAGGGCATGTACGATAATAAACCGAAAACTGCAGCATCTCAAACCCACAAGAAATAAGTTCTTTACGAAATTGACGGTAAATTCTCTTTTCTTTAGGAGTCTCCATCGGTAAATCAAAAAAACAAACTAATCTCAATGCATCATACCTCATTTACTTTCTCCCATTCTAAACTAGAGACGATTGGATAATTCTTCCACTGAATCACTTTCGAATCCATGTTTCGCATAAATTCTTTCACATATTTATCCATCGCATTTACCACCGCACAATTTTCATTTCCAAATTTAACTCTAGCATTCAATAAGTTTACTAATTCTAGGCGATGAGAAAATTTTAAATAATCTTCATCTTGCAAGTTGGAGTACACCCAGTAGTCAACAATCTGACGAAAGGGTTCCATTAAATCATCTACGAGATTAAATGAATTATACTCATTTTTATGAAATACTCCCACAATTGGATTTAATCCATATCCTGTAACAATTCTGGCCATTTGCGCTCTCACAATTGCATATCCGTAATTTAATCCTGCATTAATCACATCCGCTTCTTGTTGTGTCACCCGAACGAATTTCTTCCCAAACAATTCATTGAAGTAAACTTTTGCAGCATGGCCCTCTCGATTCGTTTTATCTCCCGGTTCAATATGATCCAAATAATCTGCTAATAATTTAATACTCTCATCACTTTTATCTAGGGTAATGAGTAAATCTAACTGATTGGCTACTTTCATATATGTAATCGTCTGCCACATCTTATCTTTTTGCTTATCCGACCATCCTAATTGATTCAACTGTTTTTTATACGCTCTAAAATGTCCATTCTGTGCCAAATAAATTCCAGTTGGTAAATGATTCTGGTCACAGACAACTAGTACAACATTGTACTTGCTAAATGCACTTAGTAATCTCAAAGTAACGATGGTATCTCCACCTTCAGCAACGACCATTGAGATATCACTCAATGGAATTGTCACTTCCATTCCATGTTTTTTTATCAGTAAATTGTCCAATTTCAGTCGCATTTGCTCACTATCTCTTACATGTACTGTTCTCCAAGTCATACTCATTCTCCTTTTTATAACACGAAAAAACCCCACCAAATGGTGGGGTTTCGATTTCGGCATGAAGCCTTATTTTTGTAGCTTCAGCAAGATTTAAGTAACTATGTAAGGCGTCCCTTACATTCATTATTTTACACCTTGCAAACGCTTTTTTCAACCCCTTTTTAAAAGTTTTTGAATGTTAATTGAGGGCTTTCTCCTTCTTTTTTAATTATAAATTTATTTCCTAAGCAATCTGTTACAACTTTATACATCGATATATTAGGTATATTTAGCTTCCTTTGTAACTGATTAGATGATGGATATAAATTCCAAATAAAGTTTAAAGATTCTCCTTTTTCAAATTCTTTTTTTTCATACGGTTTTAACTCAACCATATGTTTCTCACTTTCTTTTCCACATGAAGATAAGAATCTAAACAACATTTGTTTATTACTCTCAACATCTTTAATCAAAACTAGGTTATCTTTATATAAAGTAAATTTAAATTCAGCTTCAGGATCTACCTTTGCTCTGATTTTTATATCTAGATAATCTTGTTCAGATATTCCATATTCTCCACCCTTTTGGAATTTTAAATCTGAATATTTTAATCCCACTGCTTCATATTTTTGCGTCTTATGATTGAAATAGATATCGGTTCTCCAAGGCTTCAACGATTTAAGCGCAACGGTTCTTGAACTATTTTCAGGTGTAATATCAATATGCTTCCCAACAGCCTTATCAAGATACTTTAATTGTTTAATAATAGGTCCGTTTCCTTTTCGACTATATTTTCTGACATAACCATGTTCATCGTAGTATTTTTTAAACGGACTAACTAGAACTTCTTTACCTTTATCATTCAATTCTTTATCAGGATAATTCTCTACAATTACCTTTATTACTTTTTCAAATGTTTGAGGATCATGCTGAGCCATTAAGAACTTATTTGGTGTTTTTTTATAAATTTCAATAAATTTCTTATACCCTTCAATCGAATAAATATCTTTAATTTTCGCAACTGTAATTTCTTCATTTCCACGTTTTCTTGTTGTATAAATCGTAGCATCAGAGATTTTTCTGTTTACTTTAGAATCTTGTTGATATGCAAATAGGATAGAATCTTCAAGTTCTTTAGATTTTAACACTTTTGTGAATTTATCATATGGAGCTTGGAACACATTTTCTTTATATTGTTCATCTGAAATCAATTCTCCAGTCTCAGTATCTAACAATTCATTTTCACTGTAACGAATCAACGTATTCTTTGTTTTTCTCCATAATTTCAATTGACTAGATGCGGCAATTACAAGAGCATCAATCGCATGGTGGTGGTATGTGTCACGAGTCTTTTCAATTCCCCATTTTCTTCTTAACTGAGCAGTGAACTGTCCTCTTACAACTGCAATTTTTGTATTAGCACCTCTTTGTTTAAAGAAGTCTTGCAATGCATTTAAAACAACACGTGAAGCGTATCTTGTATCTACCAGATTACGAGCAATGAATTTAGAACGTACTTCGAATTTATTAATGTCTTCTTCAAATAGTAAGTATTCACGTTTTTTCTTACTAAAGCGACTATTATTAATCACATAGTGCTTGAATTCGCCCCAAGACCATGAATTCGTTAATAAAGGCATTGCTTGGAATGGCGTCCTTTGCCCTTTTTCTTGGTTAGCTAAGTGTTCTACTAATACTTTATTGTCTAATCCATCATCAAAAGTTAATGATAATGGAAGAATGTGATCGATTTCGTACCCTCCTTGGTTGTCAATTAATTTTGCAATGGGAATTTCTCTTCCTGAATACGCACAACGTTTTTCTTGTTGGTACCAGAGTCTAATCTTAAGAGCTAAGTCTTTATGCCCGTGAAATACAGTCGAAGGAAGATCTTTAGAATTAGAGTAGTCCATTGCTGCAGCTAAAATGGCAGCATCTTTTTCGTTCTTATTCTTCTTTTGACCTTCTTGAATTCTCTTCTTCTGATCTTCATCGTTCTTGTCACGAGCCATTTCGACAACAATCGTATCAATCTCCCCACGTTCTTGAAGAATTTTATTCACGATTTTAATCGTTTGTCGTACTGCTTTTGCTACAACTGGATTATAAATTTCCTCAGTAATTAATTCACCATCAATATATTTTGTTTTAGCAGATTCATTTTTAGGCTTTTGTTTTCCTAAACGAGTTAGAATGGTCATTTGCTCTTCAGACGTATGATACAATTCTGGAATTAATTCATTTAAAAGCTTGAGAGAAAAATTATGCCATCCCTTATTCAATAGCGTAGTATTTTTCTTTCTAAATTGAATCAATTCATCAATTTGTTCATCTGTAAATGTGTCTGGTAAATATTCATGAATAGATTCCAAGATTCCTTCACGTTCCGTGTTTAGCGTTAAGATACGTCCTAGTTGGTCTAGTTGCTCTCTTGTTAAAGCAGTGACATCAATTGTTTCTAGTTGTTTCATCTTTCTGTACACTTCAAAGCTATGCATCTCCGCTTTATGATCTTTATCTTCACGTACTCCCGTTATATCGTCTGCCTTACATCCAATCATTTTCGCGATTTTTGATAGAATATTCTTAGCCCCACAGGTTTTAGCATCTTTAACAAATTGAATGATTTCTTCTTTTTGCTCTAAACTCAATTTCTTCGTTTCTGTTGGAACCGTTAAGTTATTAAGGTCATTCAAAAGATTAAATTCTTGCGCACTATAAGAAGCCTTTACTGCACGAAATTCGTCTGGATAATAAGTACATTTCCCAATCAAAATGCTGAAAATATTGTCTAACGTTTCTCCATTAGTACGATATCTACCATAATCTGTTCTAGACTTTTCATTTCCTGGTCCGTGATAGTATTTTCTCTTTTTCGTTAAAATTTCTAAATAGTCAGCAATAAACTCGTCCGTTAACTCTGAATAGAATTGTTGCTGTGTTTTTAAGATACGTTCAGCTTCTTTTCTATATTCTGAGGTTGAGAAAACGTTGATGAGCCTTCTTTCTGTTCCATCTTCTAACTTCACAGAAAAGTCTCCACGAACTTGTCCATATTTTTCAAGACGCTCTAATTGAATTTCACCTGGAGTTTTATTTTTTAACTCTCTTGCATTAATCTCAATAGCTTTTTTGTAATCAGAACCCGAAGTAGCGGCATTATCTTCATCAATCGCATCATCTAAATAGCTAATCCCTCGATGTTTCACCATATTCTTCAGAGCTACAAATAATTCTGTTAATGATAACTTTCCATTCAATCCACGAACTCGGATTTCATATGGATTCAGATTGATAGGCACTAAATATAAATCTACGTCTATATCATACTTTTCGAATAAATCTTCTGTTCTTTTAACACGGTGTTTTTTTCTTCTTTTAACACGTTTTGATCCACGGAAACCTCTACGTTCTACATTGCTTGCAGCAGCGCCAGAAGGGAAAAGACTCACACTTTTATGAATGATTTTTCCTGTTTCTTTTTCAATTAACCCTACACCTACTGAACCGATACCAATATCTAAACCTAACACATAATTTGCCATATTATCTCCCCTAAATTTAGTTTTGTTATACGCTTTCATTTTACTCCGATAAATTCTTGAATTCAATATGAATTTTTATTTATTTTCCTATTGTTTCACTGTTATATCTTGGTAAAAATCCAAACATCATTTTCTCTTTTTATTTTGTAAAATGTAACATATTTGCTACTGTAGCATATATGTTACATTTTGCTTTTTTGTAGCAGTTTTTTGCACTTATAAAACGCTATTCAAATAGTAAATATAGGCACTCGAAAATATATAATATTAGTTACAAAAAGTGAGTTTTCACTCTGTTTATTGTTACTTATTGCAGTATAAATATAAAAGATCAATGATTTCACTTAACCTCAAATTAAAGCACCCCTCTTAGCACTACTTTATTAATACATCATCTTTTATATAGTAAAGACCTTTTTTTATATTCCAAAAGATCATTCGTAGGAATTTTTCTTAATTTCTATAGAAAATTTATTTTTAATTTTTTAGTCTATTTTCTCGGCTTTTTTCGTATTTTTGCCAGAAATTCGGCTTTTTTCGCGACAAAAAACCGAGGCACTCACCCCGGTTTTCTTCTATTTATTCTGTTATTTTTAGTTTCCCTGTTTTGGCACGACTTCTAGATAGTCGAGTAGGGTCCAGACGAATTCGCGGCCTTTGATGCGGTTGATCGCTCCTTCGGCACAAGAGATTTCGTCGTAGTGTTCAACTTTATCCTGGCGCACTCCAGGTCCTGAGATGACGATTGGCACAGGCTCGCCACTATGCTCGCCTTTTTCGCAAGGGGTTGAGTGGTCTGCACAAAGCGCAATGAGGGTGTTCTCAGGTCTATTTTCCATTAAGATGCCGACCATTTCATCGAAGAGCTCGATTCCTTTGGCTTTCTCGAATGGTTTGTTGTCATGGCCTTTCACGTCTGTCACTTTCAAGTGAACATAGACTAAGTCGTGGTCTTGAATCATTTCTAGTGCTTTTTCGGCTTTACGTTTCACATTTGTATCCATGTTTCCTGTGAATGACTCTTCCTTATACACGTCGTATCCAGATAAGCGTCCAACACCAAGCACTGTATCTTCCCCTGCCACGACTGCAGCCTTATAGCCGAATTGTTCGCCAAGGCGGTCGATGACGGAGAATTGTCCAGCTCCACGTGTAATCACGAAGTTCGCTGGTAATTGTCCGTTGGCACGGCGTTCCACGTTCACGTCGTGTTGGTCCATGAGTGGATAGATGACTTCTAGGAACTTATTCAAGATGCGCGCTGTTTTGGCCGCTTCTGGACTGTCGTCTTTTGGCAACGCTTGTTTAAATGGATGGCCATCGTTTGGCGCCTTTGGATCTGTGTCTGTGACTTTAGCACTGAGTCCCTCCCCACGCATCACGAGTACGGCTCTATGTTCGGTTGCTTCTTTAAATAAAAACGTTACATCTTCGATTTGTAGGCCGTTGATGAGCTCTGCCAGTTCACTGGTCCGTTCACGAATGCGTCCTGCACGACGGTCAATCACGATATTATTGTCGCCACGTGTTGCGAAGTTACATCTGAAGGCAACATCTCCGGGTTGTAAGTCCATTCCGACCCCTGCCGCTTCCATTGGTCCACGTCCTGGGTAGTTGACAGAAGGATTTCCGAATAAGATTAAGTGTCCCATGTCGGTCCCAACCGTAATCCCTGGTGAGATGAGGTCCATAATCCCTGTCATGCCTTCTTTAGCCAGTTGGTCGAGGTGAGGTGTTTTTGCGTATTGTAACGGTGTTAAACCGCCAAGCTCGACGTTTGGGCGATCACCCACGCCGTCCGCAATCGCTACGATGATTTTCTTTTTCATACTGTCCCCTCCCGATTAGTAGATGAATTGGATCCACGCGAAGTACATTCCTGATAGGATGATGGAGTGTACTAAGCAGGCAAGTAATCCGAATTTCACTTCGTCTAACACGCTGAAGTATCCTGTACCGAAGTACAATGTATTTACTTTAGAGTGTGGTGGTAAAGTGATTGTTGTCGCAATACCAAGTGAACATGTTAATGCTAGTGACACTGGATTCATGCCGACCGTTGTTGCGATTGAGATAATCGCTGGAATTAAAATCGTTGTACGAACTGTCTTACTTGTGAAGATTAAGTGTGAGAAGACAGTGATGAAGATAAGGATGACCGCAACTGCCGCATGGTTTAATTTGTCTAAACCGATGGCATTTACTAAGTTTGTAATCATCCACTCAGCTCCGCCTGTGTTGTCAAATGCGTTACCAACCGCATATGCCCCTGCAGAGAAAATCATTAAGTCCCATTTGATTTTCGCTTGTTTCCACGTTAAGACACCGATTCCTGGTAGTAAGCAGAGTAACATACTTAATACAGCTGTTTGTTCCGTTGAGATTGAGAATCCTAAATATTTCTTTTGGATGTCTCCTGTTGCCCATAAGATTAAAGTGATGAGGAAGATGATTCCTACACGTTTTTCTTCTGGTGACGTTGGTCCGAGATCTGCTAATTGTTTCTTCAACGTTTCTTTTACGTTTGCCATTGCTTCTTCACCGGCTTCTTTACCGACTTTGTATAATTTCACACCGATAAAGAAGATGATTACGGCTGTAAGAATCGCTTGTGGCATTGATACGATTAACCAGTCCATGTAGCCAAGGCTTGCCCCTGCTTGTTTGTTAATGAACCCAATCGCAATGACTTGAGCGGAAGTGGCTGTCATAACCATGGATGTTGCGAACGCGTTGTTTTGCACGTTTTGTAACATCATTAATTTCCCGAAGTTCGATTCTCCTGGAAGTTCATTGTAAATTTGTAATAATACGATTGAGATTGGCAAGATTAATGAAGCACGTGCCGTTGTTGATGGTACGAAGAACGCTAGAATGAAGTTTACTGCTAGTAATACGGCTAGTGTCTGTACCTTCGTGCGTCCGAATTTCACGACCATTGAGAGCGCGATCCGTTTACCAAGGTTCGTTTCGCTGATGGCTGATGTTAATACGAATGCGGCTACCATTAACCAGATGATGTCATACCCTAATGTTCCAAATGCTTCTTTTTGCTTTTCAACGACTCCAATTAATGGAAGTAGTAATACGGCTATAATGGATGTTTGATAAATTGGAATTGGTTTTGCAATCCATAAAATAAGTGCTGATACAAAGATAGCCAAACTACGTTGTGCTGCGACTGAGAGTCCTTCCATTGGCGGCATAAATACGATAATGAGGAATGCGGCTAATGCGAGAAGAATGCCCCACAGCGCGGATTTTTTGTTTTTCTCTTTACTCATGGTTTTATCACCTTTCGTTTGTTATTTTTCGTCCTTGACGTTATATTCAGTTTACTGAGAATAACGGAGTGCGTCCAATTCACTTTTTGACGTTTTGTATTCCATTTCGTTATGCATTTGTATAACTATTTAGAATGATTATGATATACTAGTGTGGAAAGGCGGGATGTCATGAATATCGATAAATTACAAACCTTTAAAACCCTCTGCGAGACGATGAGCTTTACGAAAACCGCAGAAGAATTATATACTTCGCAACCAAATGTCACAAAACAAATCAAGAGCCTGGAGGAAGAGCTCGGGTATCCGCTGATTGAGCGCACGCATAAGAGCTTCACGCTGACCGAATACGGCAAGTTGTTCTATGAAACGGCCAAGAAGGTGGTCGCAGCGATGAATGGTGGCTTGAACGCGCTGCGGGAATTGGCCGATACGACGAGTCGTTCGATTATTATCGGGGCAACGCCGTTTATCGGGGCAACGATTCTCCCTGCCCTCCTGCCACTACTAAACGACGCCTTCCCGGACCATCAAGTGTCGATTAAGGTCGACCGCTCGAAGGTGATTTTAGCGGACCTCGAAGCCCGGAAAATCCAGCTGGCGTTCTTCTCGGAGTATATTCCAGTCGATATGAAGCAATTTGCGAGTACGACGGTCTACGAGGATTCGCTCATTGTGATTTGTAAGGCGGATCATGAGTTGGCTAAGAAGGGGCACTGCACGCTCGCGGACTTGAACGAGGAACGGTATATTTCCAAGGGGAGTCAGTCGTCGCTACATAAGTTTTTACTGGCGCAACTGGAGGAGCCGGAGTTTATGAGCAGGCAGCCGTTTGTGGTGGATAATCAGTACAGTATCAAGGAAGCCGTGGCGCACGGGCTCGGTATCTCCATTGTGTCTGAGCTCCTTGTAAAAAAAGACTTGGAGAGCGGCTACCTTTCCAAACTCAAACTCGATGGCTTCACTCCAAAACGGAACATCCAGCTCGTTTATCGCAAAGACTTCGACTCCTCTGTTGTACAGTGCGTAGAGAACTTGATGAAAGAGTTAGATATATAAAAAGACTGAATAACCTCAAACCCTTTTGGGTGCTAAAAATGATTCCTTCGAATCCTTGCGGATTCTTTCATCGTCGTTGTAACGTTGCACCGGTTCGAGCCTCTTTGAGTCTCTCACCTTCACAGCCTCAAAGTTGGCGTAAGGAATAAATTCCAACGCCAACTAATTCACATGTGATGCGAAATACGTTACTACTACGATGAATCCGCAGGTTCTCCGGAATCATTTTCACAGGTTTGGTTATTCTGTCTTTTTTATGTGCATCGAGTGAAGTTGCTCTTGTGCACAGAAAGATTCGAGCTTTGCATACGGGCTGGTGGTCAGATGGTGTGAAGTGCGGTTTGGAATGGTGCCGCGCTCTTTTAGAAGACACGAGGAGATGCCGGTCCACTTGAAAAAGGGGAATATGTAAAATAATAACCGAGGTTGCCCTCGGTTATCTTTAACTTATTAAAAACAAGTATTATAATCATTCAATATTTAAATACTCTCTTAATTCCGTTTTATAGATTGAAGCTTTTGCACCATAGATAATTTGAATACCATTATCAACATGAACCACTCCTTTGGCATTCAACTCTTCACTAAAGTACGAATCACTTTTCACTTTAGAATTATCTTTTAAAGTGACTCTTAGTCGAGTAAAGCAAGCATCTACCGCTGAAATATTGTCTTCCCCTCCTAGAGCTTCGACTAATTTCAAGTTAAAACTACTATCATTCTTTTCTTCCGCTTCTTCAACTTTCTCTACTTCTCGTCCTGGTGTTAGATAATTAAACTTCTTAATGAGGAATGAGAATACAAAGAAATACAATACAAAGTAGATTGGTCCTAAGATTAAAACCCAAGTCCAATTTGAACCTTTATCTGCTCCTAGAATCCCATTAAACACTAAGGATAGCAATGGTCCACCGAAAGTTGCAGAACCAGAAACATTAAAGTTAACAAGATATGTGATTACATAAGCTAAACCAGAGAATACTGCATGGAAGCCAAATAATAGTGGAGCTACGAATAAGAAACTATATTCTAATGGTTCAGAAATACCCATAATGACACAAGGAATAGTACTTGCAATCATTAATGAAGCAATCTTCTTTTTATTTTCAGGTCTTGCTGCTCTATAAATTGCAAAGGCAGCCCCTGCTAAACCAAACATCGCAAAAATAACTTTCCCATTCATTAAATATTTGCTTACATCGATATCATACATCGCATTTGGCGTATTTAATATTGCATTATTAATGTTGACAGCTCCTTCATACACTTGTCCACCAATTTCTTTTACACCTCCAAGCGGAGTAAAGAAGAAAGGTAAATAAATAAAGTGATGAAGTCCGAAAGGTAAAAGCATTCTTTCAGAAAAACCATATACAAACGATCCGAATGCTCCAGTCTTAGCAATAAAGTCTGCCGCACTATTCAAGAAAGCTTGTACGGGTGGGAAAATAAAGGCTAATACAATTCCTACAAACCCACTTACAATCAAACTAACAGCTGGAACAAATCTTGTTCCATTAAAAATTGAAAGAACTGCTGGAAGTTCAATTTTATAATATTTATTGTGTAATGCTGAAACTATTAACCCAATTAAAATACCGCCAAATACCCCTGTGTCTAATGTGGTAATTCCAAGAATCATTTTCTGACCCGTTAGTAATTTGTCTGGATGGATTGTTCCGTTCAAAATTAGAAATGATCCAAGTATGGTATTCATTCCCATATACGCAATAAAACCTGAAATAGCAGCTGTCGCTTTCTCCTTCTTCGCAAAACCATAAGCAATCGACATCGCAAAAATTATTGGAATATTATTATTAATCACATTCCCTAAATCTTTTGTGAGTTTAAACAAAGCTGCAAGAAATGGACTTCCTAATAGTGGCATTGTTTTAACCAAATTTGGGTTTGAAAATGCGCCCCCAATCCCTACTAAAATCCCCGCAATAGGTAATAATAGGACTGGTGCCATCAATACTTTCCCAAATTTTTGAAAGGAAGTTAAAATTCTATTTCCTGATTTCATATTAACTTCTCCTATTCATCATTTGAGTTCAGGCCAATATTCTGAGTTGGCCTCAATAAGACTATCTAATACTTTACGCGCACGTTTAGCATCTACTACTAATCTATTCAACGTTAAGGCTTGTAATGCTTTTTCATAGCTACCTTCAAGATATGCTTCTACTGTTAATTTTTCATATGCGTATTGAGATTCAATTAATCCTTTATAGAATGTACCAATTTTACCAACTGCAAATGGTTCTACTCCATTTACACCTAATAATGCTGGCACCTCAATCATGACATCTTCAGGTAAATTAGAAACAATTCCGTTATTAGGTGTCATAATAATAAATGTATCTCTTGTATTGTTTAAGATAGAAGCTGCACATTCAACAATCATATCTCCGTGCGCATCATTATGGACAATATGAGAATCCTTAGCACTATTATTTTTAATAATACGATCGCATTCTTCAAAGACTCTCTTTTCACGTCCATCCATTACTTCGTTTGCTCGAGTATAATTTGGATCCAATTTTGTGATTTTATAATCTGGATACAAATAATATTGCAAATAAGTATTTGGTAGATAATCAGGGAAATCTCTTACCATTGTTTCTACCATTCCATAAGTATCTAACCATGATTGGTCACGTTGTTCTGCATCTGCTGGTAAGAATCCTTTTTCTAACGTAGTTTTCTTGATTAATGGAAGATAGTCTTCACCGGTAATTTTGTCATATACGTGAGTAAACCAACCAAAGTGATTTAATCCAAAATATTTTGGTTCAAAACGATTATAGTCAACTTGAATAAGTCTTCCGAATGATCTTAAAAGATTTACTGGTTGATCACAGATATTAAGGATTTTATGATCATCTGGGAATACTTTGTTCAAAGCTACTGCAACAATCGCAGCTGGATTTGTATAATTAATAATCCAAGCTTCTGGTGATTTTCTACGAACAATACTTACAAGTTCAATCATATCTCTAATTGAACGTAGTCCATATGCAAAACCACCAGGTCCGCAAGTTTCTTGTCCAATTAAATCTTGTGATAATGGAATTTTTTCATCCTTTTCTCTCATTGGATAACCGCCAGTTCTCATTTGGCAAAGGACAAAATCTACATTTTCAAATGCTACTTCTGGGTCAGTCGTATATGAAAATTTAACTTCTGGTGCTTCTTCTCTAAAAAGAATCTTACCGAATTCCCCAATCTTTTCTTGACGTTTTTCATCAATATCATACAATTTAAGTTCGTTAATTTTAAAAATATCTAAATGTTTCGTCAACGCTTTCAAAATTCCAGGTGACCAAGTAGACCCACCACCGACGATTACAACATTTACAGATTTATTTGACATAATAAAGACTCCTCAATAAAATTACTTAACACATGTGCTTTATACTTTTATTATAGAATCCGTTTTCAAAAAAACAATAAGCTTTGGCGTATCCGCCAAAGCTACACAAGTATTGTGAAATAACACATCGCCGTGTATTTTTACACATTATTTAATTTATCAAGGTATTTAGCTATCAACACCTCAAAAAAATAAGAAATTGAAAATCGAGAAGAGATATCCATCCCTTCAAATACTTGCTTTTGATAATCTACAAACACACTTAAATCTGATATTTTTGCAATTGGGTTTTGTGATAGTCCCGTAATTGAAATCTTAGTTGCCCCATTTACACTAGCTACATTTGCACACTCAACAAGATTCTTAGTTTGTCCGCTCATTGAAACCAGAAATATTAATGTATCTTTATTCGAGTGAACTGCTGAATGTAACATTAAATGTCTCTCATTATAAACTCTTGCATTCTTCCCAAGAATTCTTAATTTATCTGCAGCTATGTCACATGGATATTTTGATAATCCATGCGCATAAAATAGAATTTCTTTCTTAGTATCTAGCAATGTTATAATCTCATCTATTGTTTCATTCTTAATTAATTTTTTTGTTTGAACTAATTGATTATCTACACTTAATGATTGGTCGTTCGGATTTGGCATAATTGAATGAATGATATCTTCTCTTAATTGAACAAAACCTGTATATCCCATTTTTTTTGCTAATCTAACAACTGTATTTGGTGAAACAAAAAATGGTTTAGAAACCTCATTTAAAGAAAGATGATCTCTACTAGAAAGTTCTTTCTTTATAAAGTCTAGTATTTCTTTTTCTAGTTCATTTAGCTTAGAATAATTTTCTTGAATATTATTATAAAAATTACGCAAAATATCATCACCTTTCTGGCTTCATTTTACATCTTATTTACTTCTAACTTCAATACTATTTTTTATATAATTTATTTTTCCATCTCAACTTCTACCTTTATACGGGTAATTAATAACTCTATACAAAAAACCGGGGCCCGAGCCCCGGTTTTTCATGTTTGTTGTGTTCAAATTTTTTATACCACTTTATTTCATCCCATTAAAAATCTCATCCGCAATCTCGGCACCGATTTGTGCTTGCTGCTCTGCTGTGAGGGAGTGGCCTGTCTCGTCTAGGGTGGTTAGTCGTGCGTCTTTGAGGGCTTTCACCGCTTTTTTGGAAGCGGTGATGGGGACGATAAAATCATCCGCGCCGTGATAAATATGGACGGGTGCACTAATCTTGCCCAGTCCCTCATACGCGTCGATTGGATAGACGTCTTCTAAGTATTTCTTACTAATGTTTGTCCCTAAGAGGTTAAAGGTTTCAGGGGCTGCTTCTAGGCTTGGGAAGGTACTTCTGATATCGTCCGGCAAGGAGAATGCTGGATAGAGCAAGAAGACTCCGGCTAAATTCGCCACTTCCTGCGCCAAGAGTGCCGAGACGAATCCGCCTTGACT
>ERZ773008.1236-NODE-1236-length-18142-cov-5.486593_pt1 | contig 18142 bp, 13 predicted proteins | sample MGYA00580664_ERZ773008 | MGnify/ENA primary metagenome ERZ773008 (study PRJEB29015, sample SAMEA2738016) | human oral metagenome | biome: human oral; feature: human-associated habitat; material: dental | place: China | collected 2048 ... | reverse complement strand
GATTTGGGCGCATTCCGCTTCGGCCTGAACGAGCAGGTGGTGGAAAACCTGCGCGCCGCCAATATCAATATTCCCTTCCCGCAGCGGGATGTCCATATTATTTCTCAGGGCTGATTAAAAGTATAAAAATTTAATCGTTGATGGCAGGGGTCTGCCCTAACGCCGGGCAGACTGCCTCAGCCATATCGCACGATACCGTTTTATGGGGTGCACCCTATGTTTTATGTTATCGTTGCAATCAAACTTATCCTGGGCCTGTTGGCTCTGGTGCTGGTTATTAACCTGACCGGCAAGGGCAATCTTGCGCCGGCTTCGGCCAGCGACCAAGTGCAAAACTATGTGCTTGGCGGGATTGTGGGCGGGGTTATTTACAACACCGATATTTCCATCCCCGTGTTTATGCTGATTTTGGCCATTTGGTTTGCGGCAGTTTTATCGCTGCGCTGGCTGAAGAAGAATAACGACTTGGTTAAGAGGTTGGTGGACGGGCGGCCTGTCATGTTGATTTCGCGCGGCAAAATCGATGTGAAGGCAGCACGCAAAGTCGGCCTTTCGGCGCATGATTTGGCTTTGAAACTGCGCATGCAGGGCATTTATACGGTAAAAGACGTTAAGCAAGCCATCCTTGAGCAGGACGGGCAACTCATCATCACCTCCTTCGGCGAAGAAAACCCGAAATACCCGCTGGTTACCGACGGCAGCATCCAGCAAACCACGCTGGAAATGATCGATAAAGACGAAGAGTGGCTACTGGCCGAGCTGAAGGCTCAGGGCATCGAAGACATCGACACGGTGTTTCTGGCCGAATACGACAGCGGTCGGATTACGGTAACGAAATATAGCTAAACAGCGGGCGTTGCCGTATAAATGAAAGGCTACCTGAAATTTCAGGTAGCCTTTTCCATGACGAAGCGGGGTTTATTTGGCGGGGGATTTCATCAGCTGGTCGAACACGCCGCCGTCGCCGAAGTATTTGGGCATGATTTCCTTCCACGGGCCGAATACGTCGGTGGGGCGGAAGGTTTCCACCGGCGGCAGGGTGTCGGCATGGGCGGAGAGCACTTCGGGGTTGGCCGGGCGCAGGTAGAGGCTGGCGCCGAGCTCTTGCGCTTCTTTGCTCCACAGGTATTTCAGGTAGGCAGTGGCCGCTTCGCGCGTGCCGCGTTTGTCCACCACGCTGTCCACCACGGCCACCGGGCTTTCCATGCGCACGGAATAGGCGGGATACACGACTTCAAACTGCCCTTCGCCAAACTGTTTGGCGGCCAGCCGGGCTTCGTTTTCAAACGTTACCAGCACATCGCCGATCTGGCGCTGCACAAAGGTGGTGGTGGCCGCGCGGCCGCCGTTGTCGAACACCGGCACGTTGTGCATCACCCTGCCCACGAATTCGCGCGCTTTCGCGTCGTCGCCGTTGTTGGCCTTCAGCGCGTAGCCGTAGGCGCCGAGGAAGGAATAGCGGCCGTTACCGGTGGTCTTCGGGTTGGAGATGATGACTTTGATGCCGTCTCGCGCCAAATCGTTCCAATCGCGGATGTTTTGCGGATTGCCCTTGCGCACGAGGAAGACGGTGGTGCTGGTAAACGGCACGGCGTTATCCGGCAGGCGGCTCTGCCATTCGGGCGAAACGAGGCCTTTCTCCACCAAAAGCTCGATGTCGGAGCTCTGGTTCATGGTCACCACGTCGGCCTGCAGGCCGTTGGCCACGGCCAGCGCCTGCTTGCTCGAGCCGCCGTGCGACTGTTTGATGGCGATGTCGGGATTTTGCCGGTTGAACAGCGGGTTGTATTTTTCGTAAAAATTGCGCGCCACGTCGTAGGATACGTTGGTGAGCTCAACCTTGCCCGCGGCTGGGGCGGCAGGGCCGGAGGCGGCGGATGATGCGTTGCCGCCCCCGGGCGCGCCTTCCTGCGGCGAGCAGGCAGCCAGCAGCACGGCGGCAAACAGCGGGGCGAAAGTGCGGATGTTCATGGTGGTGTTCCTTTCAATCGGATTGCAGACAGGCGCTACTCTACCCAGCGGCGGCAAAAAAGGGAAAGAATCGTTGGTTGTTTGTTTAGACGGTTTGCTTATATGGCAGGCTGTTGGTACTCCAAGCGGGCGGTTTCCATCCGCAGGTGCGGAGAAAGGCTACCTGAAATTTCAGGTAGCCTGTTGATAGAGTAGGGCGTAGGTTGGGTTGGTAAACCCAACATTCCGAAATTTAATTTGTTGGGTTACGCCTGCGGCTAACCCAACCTACTTTGCTGACCTACGGTTGCCGCTGATTGGGGAAATGCAGTAGTTTCGGGCTGTCTGGGTGCACTTGCCTTTCAAAAATGCAGGCTCGGCCGCTATAGAAATCGGGGTTGAACAAATCGATACCGAAATGGCTGCAATAGCGCTCCACCATTTCCGGAGTCAGCCGGTCTTTGATGCGCCGGGCTTGGTATTGTTCTAACTCTTCAAATGGAAAGGGCTCGCCCCATTCTTCAAATTCCCAGCGGCTTTCTCGGTGAGCCAATACGGATCGACCGGGAACTTTATAATGCCAGCCTGTTGCGGAGACTACTTTTTCAGCACGAGTACCATCATAATAATTAAATTGTGTTGAGCCGGGTTCAATTTTAGGAATATCACGTACCATAACGACTGATATTTCACGGATACCTAATTCTTGACACAAAAAATATGGGTCTGAATTGAGATCAGTCCCCTGCATACCGTTATCCACATAAACACACCATAGGGACTGGGTTTCGGAAATCATTGCTTTGGGGGAATGTAGCGTCAGCGGCAGCAGGCTGTTCAATCTTTGCTCCCATGTGCCGCCAATCTCAATTTTTTGTATGGGCACTTCGCGATATTTATCCCGTTTACGCTCCCACTGGGCTATACAGTCAACCAGCTTGTCATAGGGAACTTCCAAAAAGGCCATGAGATTGGTGGTGGGTGCGTAACGGTGGAGGAAGAAATCGGGATCGCGCATGGGTTTCCTTGGTTGTTGCGGGGCATAGGGGCTACCTGAAAAATGTTTCAGGTAGCCTTTTTGTTTTTCGGTTTGTCTTCCGGCTGTGTGGTGCTGTTTTGTGCGGCCTCATCCAAATCTTTGAGCCAGGATAATTTTTCGGCGATTTTGGCTTCGAGGCCGCGTGGCACGGGTTGGTAGAAATCGGGCTCGGCCAAGCCTTCGGGCATATAGGTTTCGCCGGCGGCGTAGGCGTGCGGTTCGTCGTGGGCGTAGCGGTAGGCGCGGCCGTAGCCGAGCTCTTGCATGAGCTTGGTGGGGGCGTTGCGCAGGTGGGGCGGCACTTCGGCGCTGCCGTGTTGCTTCACGAATTGGCGCATTTGGTTGTAGGCGGTGTAGCCGGCGTTGGATTTGGCGGCGGCGGCTAGGTAGAGCACGGCTTGTGTGAGGGCGAGCTCGCCTTCGGGGGAGCCGAGGCGTTCGTAGGTGTGGGCGGCTTCGTTGGCGATGGTGAGGGCGCGGGGGTCGGCCAGGCCGATGTCTTCCCAGGCCATACGGACGATGCGGCGGGCGAGGTAGTGGGGGTCGGCGCCGCCGTCGAGCATGCGGCAGAGCCAGTAGAGGGCGGCGTTGGGGTGGGAGCCGCGCACGGATTTGTGCAGGGCGGAGATTTGGTTGTAGAAGCTTTCGCCGCCTTTGTCGAAACGGCGGATTTGGCTGCCGAGGCTGTCGGACAGGAAATCGGCGTTGAGCCGGTTGATGCGGCGGGTGGCGGCGGCGCGCAGGAGCTGTTCGAGCAGGTTGAGTAGGCGGCGGGCGTCGCCGTCGGCGGTTTGGATGAGCAGTTTTTGCGCGTCTGCTTCGAGGCTGAAGCTGCGGTATTCGGGCAGGGCGAGCACTTTGGCGGTGAGCGCGGCGAGTTCGTCTGCAGAAAGGGCTTGCAATACGTAAACTTGGGCGCGGCTGAGCAGGGCGGGGTTGACTTCGAAGGAGGGGTTTTCGGTGGTGGCGCCGATGAAGGTGAGCAGGCCGCTTTCCACATAGGGCAGGAAGGCGTCTTGCTGGGCTTTGTTGAAGCGGTGCACTTCATCGACAAACAAAATGGTGGTGCGGCCTTGCTGGAGGGCGATTTCGGCTTTGTTGACGGCTTCGCGGATGTCTTTCACGCCGGAAAACACGGCGGATACGGGTAGGAATTGGGCGTTGAAGCTCTGTGCGAGGATGCGGGCGAGGGTGGTTTTGCCCACGCCGGGCGGCCCCCACAGCAGCATGGAGTGCGGCTGCCCGCCTTCCACGGCCACGCGCAGGGGTTTGCCCGCGCCGATCAGGTGCTGCTGGCCGACTACGTCGTCGAGCGTGTGCGGGCGCAGGCGTTCGGCCAGGGGGGCGGCGGGGGTTTGGGCGAAGAGGTCGTTGGGCATGGCGGGCTACCTGAAAAGTGGTAAGGCATTGGGGCGGATTTTATAGCAAATTCTGCGCGGCGGCTTCAGGGGGAGGGGGCGGGTTGTGGTATGATGCGGCGCGATGGCTTTCAGGTAGCCTCAAGCGCATCGGCTGCGGATAATGAAAGGCTACCTGAAAGCTGTGTTTCCGATTTTCTGAAAATAGCCCGGCACGGGCTGTTTTTAACGTTTGACTGATTTTCCCCGTATGCGATTCCGTTTTGATTTTGCGGTGCTGTATGCCTTGCTGGCGCTGAATGTGCTGGTGTTTGTGCTGATGCAGCTGCCGGGTTTTGAATTTTTGCAACTGGCCGGCCCGTTGTGGCCGCTTGAGCATCCGCGCTACCACGCTTGGCAATGGCTGAGCCATATGTTTTTGCACGCGAATTTCACGCATTTGTTGTTTAATATGGTGGTGTTGTGTTCGTTTGCGCCGATGTTGCTGCTGCGCTTCGGCCAGCGGCGTTTTTTGCTGCTGTATTTGCTGTGCGGCTTGGCCGGGGCGATGCTTTACACGGGCTGGAACGAATACCTGATCGGCAACGGCGTGCGCAATGTGGCCGAGCAAATCGGGCTGGACGAGGCCACGGTGCGCTCGGCGCTGCTCTCCGGCGGCTTGCCCAATGTGCCCGATGGCTTGGCAACGGCATTTTATACGCACCTGCTGGGCGCATCGGGCGCGGTTTTCGGCGTGCTCGCGGCGTTTGCGCTGTGCTTCCCGGATGCGCCGCTCACGGTGATGTTTTTGCCGATGCGGATTAAGGCGAAATATTTGGTGCCTGGCGGTGGGGTATGAGCTGTTTGCCCAGTTCGGCGGGGTATCGCTGTTTGGCGACAACATCGCGCATCTGGCGCACGTGGGCGGCGCGGTGTGCGGCGCGCTGTTGGCCTGGTATTGGCTCAGCCGCCGCGAGCCGGTGTCGTTTACCGATTCCGGCGCTTCGGATTTCAGGTAGCCTGCCGGTCACTCTTTAATAAAGGGGGAGGTAAGAATGTTTGACGATAGTGTCCTGTTCGGCGTGTTATTTGCCCTCAGCTTTACCACCAATGCCGTTTACCTGGTGTTTGCTGTCCGGCTGATGCGGGCGGAAGGCTGGATAAACGGCCTGCTTGATTTATTTTTCCCCAGAGATTCCACTGCCGCTTTTACCAGAAAGCTGTTTGCCGCCCTGCTGGGCAGGCAGCCTGTACGGCATCCCGGGCTGCTGGCCAAAACGCGCATTGCCTTTTGCTTGGCAATGGCGCTGATGCTGCTGCTGTTTTTATTCCCTTTATTCATTAACCTGCCATCGTAATCCGAAAGAATCCAACCATGAAATACATCAGCACGCGCGGGCAAACCGCGCCCAAATCTTTCAGCGAAGTTTTGCTTATGGGTCTCGCGCCCGACGGCGGCCTGATGCTGCCGGAGCGTTATCCGCAGGTGGATGCTGCCACGCTGCAACGATGGCGCGGTTTGAGCTATGCCGAATTGGCTTTTGAAATCATGAGCCTGTTTATCGATGATATTCCGGCAGCCGATTTGCGCCGCCTGGCGGGCAACACCTACACCGAAGCCGTGTTCGGCACGCGCGAAATCACCCCGGTGCGCACCCTATCCGACGGCATCAAAATCCAAGCCCTGTCCAACGGCCCCACGCTGGCCTTCAAAGACATGGCCATGCAGTTTCTCGGCCATGCCTTTGAATATGTGTTGGCGCGGGAAGGAAAATGCCTGAACATCATCGGCGCCACCAGCGGCGACACCGGCTCTGCCGCCGAATATGCCTTGCGCGGCAAGGCCGGCATTCATGTGTTTATGCTGTCGCCGCACGGCAAAATGAGCGCCTTCCAGCGGGCGCAAATGTATAGCCTGGCCGATGCCAACATCCACAATATCGCCATCGAAGGCATGTTTGACGACTGCCAAGACATTGTGAAAGCGCTGCAAAACGATGCCGCCTTCAAGCAACAATACAGCATCGGCACGGTAAACTCCATCAACTGGGGGCGCATCGTGGCGCAGGTGGTGTATTACTTTGCCGGCTATTTCCGTGCCACCGCAAGCAATAGCGAAGAAGTGAGCTTCTGCGTGCCCAGCGGCAATTTCGGCAACATTTGCGCCGGGCACATCGCCAAACAGATGGGCCTACCCATCCGACGCCTGATGGTGGCCACCAACGAAAACGACGTGCTAGACGAATTTTTCCGCACCAGCCGCTACCGCCCGCGCAGCGCCGCTAAAACCTACGTGACCTCCAGCCCGTCGATGGATATTTCCAAAGCCTCCAATTTCGAGCGTTTTGTATTTGATTTATTGGGGCGGGACAGCGTTCAGGTAGCCTCTTTGTGGCAGCAGGTGGCTTCGGGTGAAGGCTTCGATTTATCCGCCGAGTTGCCGCGCATCCGCGATACCTTCGGCTTTGTGTCCGGCTCCAGCCGCCATGCCGACCGCCTCGCCACCATCCGCGCCGTGCACGCCAGCGACGGCGAATGGCTCGACCCGCACACCGCCGACGGCGTGAAAGTGGCGCGCGAATTGCGCGAGGCGGGCGAAACCGTCGTGTGCCTGGAAACCGCGCTGGCGGCCAAGTTTGCCGATACCATCAGCGAAGCCGCCGGGCATGAGGTGCACCCGCCGCGCCCCGCCGTGCTGGCCGGGCTGGAAAACCTGCCGCAACACGTTACCGTGCTGCCCAACAGCGCGGCAGCGGTGAAAAGCTTGATTGAGCAGGCCTTGGCTTAATTGGTCGGCCATAAACAGGCTGAAGGCTACCTGAAAAAATTCAGGTAGCCTTCATAGCATTCGTTCTATCAAACGCTTCAGCCCGCGCGGCATTTCGCCGCTGCTTCGGCCACTGCTTGCGTGAGCTGTTGCGGCGATACTTCGCCCAGCAGGGTTTTGCGGTAGTTGCCGCAGGCCGGGGCGCGGATGACGGTGAAGGGCAGGGCGCCGGTTTGGTTGCCCAGGCCGTTCATCCAGGCGGTGCTGTCATTGCCGGTGTAGCGCAGAATCGGGTAGCGCACCGGCACGCTTTGCAAAAAGCGGCTCACATCGGCAGGCTTATCCAGCGCAACGCCTGCCATATCTACGCGCACGCCGCGCCGCTGCCGTTTTTCCGCGGCATACCACTGCGAAAGCGCCGGCATCTCGCGCCGGCACGGCACACACCAGGTCGCCCACACGTTCACCACCTGCACCCGCTTCTGCGCGCCGGTATCGAGCGAAGCAGGGCGGTTGTCCGCATGGTTTACCAAATCCGCAGCATACAGCGGCGCAGCGGCCAGCAGGGCGGCCAATCCAACATATTTTTTCAAAACAGGCTTCCAAATTATGAAAACAAGGGCGTTTATTGTACGATATAGCGGCTTGGAATAGAAACGGCCGATGGCCGATGCAGCTATTTTTTCCGGCTGGGCGGGCCGGTTGTGCCATGTTTTATGCACCGTCTGCGGCTGCATCGCCGCTTTATGATTTTTGTTAGCCCGCTATCATCGCATCAGCTATAGTGGATTAACAAAAATCAGGACAAGGCGGCGAGCCGCAGACAGTACAGATAGTACGGCAAGGCGAGCCAACGCGGTACTGGTTTTTGTTAATTCACTATAGCCTCGGCAAACGGCGGCACGGGCGCGCCTAACTGGCGCAGCAGCTGCACGGTTTCAAACACGGGCAGCCCCATCACGCCGCTGAAGCTGCCGGAAAGGTGCGCCACAAACACGCCGCCGATGCCTTGGATGCCGTATGCGCCGGCTTTATCCAGCGGTTCGCCGCTGGCAATATAGGCCGCGATTTCCTGCGCGCTCAGTTCTTTAAACCGCACATCGCTGCGCTGCGCCGCCTCCAGCGTTTGCTCGCCGAGCGACACGCACACCGCCGTCCACACTTGGTGTTCGCGCCCGGACAGGCTTTCCAGCAGCTCGCGGGCGTGCGCCGCATCGCGCGGTTTGCCCAAAATGGCATTGTCCAGCGCCACCACCGTGTCGGCGCTCAACAGCGGTTGTGCCAGGGCAAGGCCGCGTTGCGCCGCCAGTTGGCGCGCTGCCGCGTTTTTCTGCCGTGCCATCCGTGCCACATAATCCGCCACCGCTTCGCCCGGCAGCGCCGTTTCGTCGATTTCCGCCGCCAGCAGCACGGGCCGGAAACCTAATGAAACCAAAATTTCGCGGCGGCGCGGGCTGGCCGAGGCCAGATAGATGGTGTTGGGCATGACGTTTCTTTATATAGCTGCGGAAGCCGCTAAGGCTACCTGAAAATCGCGTTTTCCGCGATAGCTAAAACGGGTGAGTTTATGCGGGCGGGGTGTTGTGGCGGGCTCCCGCATTGCGCCGCCCGCAGCCGGAAGCAAAGTTAATCTGCTTGAGAGCTTGTTTTTCCCGTTCCCGCCCTAATCTTGCGCGGCGAACTGTTTATTTACCCAATTTAGCAAAAATGAGCGATCAAGACTACTATCAAACCCTCGGCGTCTCCCGCGATGCCTCCGACGAAGAAATCAAAAAGGCCTACCGCAAGCTGGCGATGAAATACCATCCCGACCGCAACCCCGACAATAAGGAAGCGGAAGAAAAGTTCAAAACCATCCAAAAGGCCTACGAAATCCTCTCCGACCGCGAAAAACGCAGCCGCTACGACCAATTCGGCCAGGCCGGCGTAGACGGCAATGCCGGCGGCTTCGGCGGTTTCGGCGGCGCGGGCGGCTTTGATTTCGGCGATATTTTCAGCCAGATGTTCGGCGGCGGCGGGGCGCGCCAGCAGAACTTCCAAGGCGAAGATTTGCGCTACGATATTGAAATCACGCTGGAAGAGGCCGCAGCGGGCAGCAAAAAACGCATCACCATCCCCTCGCACGAAGAGTGCGACATCTGCCACGGCTCCGGCGCCAAACCCGGCACCTCCGCCACCACCTGTTCCACCTGCCACGGCTCCGGCGTGGTGCACGTGCGCCAGGCTATTTTCCAGTTGCAGCAAACCTGCCCCACCTGCGGCGGTTCCGGCCGCGAAATCAAAGAGCCGTGCGTTAAATGCCACGGCGCAGGCCGCGTGAAGAGCCGCAAAACGCTGGACGTGAACATTCCCGCCGGTATCGAAAACGAGCAGCCCATCCGCCTTGCCGGTGAGGGCGAGCCCGGCTCGCACGGCGCGCCCGCGGGCGATTTGTATGTGGTGGTGCACATCCGCCGCCACGAAATCTTCGAGCGCAACGGCTTGGATCTGCATTGCGAATTGCCGGTGAGCTTCACCGTTGCCGCGCTGGGCGGCGAAGTGGAAGTGCCCACGCTCAACGGCCGCGTGAAGCTGAATATCCCGAAAGAAACCCAAACCGGCCGCCGCATGCGCGTGAAAGGCAAGGGCATGAAATCGCTGCGTTCTTCCTCGATGGGCGATTTGTATTGCCACATTGTGGTGGAAACCCCGGTCAACCTCACCGAGCGCCAGCGCGAATTGCTGGAAGAGTTTGAAAAAATCTCCACCGGCCTCGACCGCGCCCAAACCCCGCGCCAGAAATCGTTTATGGACAAACTGCGCGATTTGAAAAACGATCTGTTCGATTAGGCGGCCGCCCGCCGCACAAAAGGCTACCTGAAACCCGTTAGGGCGTTTTCAGGTAGCCTTTGCTTTAAGTTGCAAACCAATCTGGCTTGCGCTTCAGCGTCGGTTTGCCTGGCGGTGCCGGTTGTATTGAAGATTAAGTCGGCGCGTAAATATAGTGAATTAACAAAAACCAGTACAGCGTTGGCTCGCCTTGCTGTAACGTGTGTACTGTTTGCGGCTCGCCGCCTTGTCCTGATTTAAATTGAATCCACTATAATGGCGCAACACCGTCTTGCCGTTCCCCATAGCAAAAGGCTACCTGAAAGCTTTGCCGCTTGGCATTTTCAGGTAGCCTTTTTTAGCCCGCAAGATGAGGCGTCAGCGTTTGTGCGCCTGATCCACGGCGGCGGTGAAGAGTACGTCGGTGGAGGAGTTGAGGGCGGTTTCGGCGGAGTCTTGAATCACGCCGATGATGAAGCCCACGCCCACCACCTGCATGGCGATGTCGTTGGGGATGTTAAACAGGCTGCAGGCCATGGGAATCAGCAGCAGCGAGCCACCGGCCACGCCGGATGCGCCGCAGGCGCCGATGGCGGCGATCACGCTCAGCAGCAATGCTGTCCAGAAATCCACGGCGATGCCCAAGGTGTGCACCGCGGCCATGGTGAGGACGGTGATGGTAATGGCCGCACCGGCCATGTTGATGGTGGCGCCCAGCGGGATGGATACGGAGTAAGTGTCTTCATGCAGGCCGAGTTTTTTCGCCAAAGCCATGTTCACGGGGATGTTGGCGGCGGAAGAGCGGGTGAAGAAGGCGGTTACGCCGCTTTCGCGCAAACAAGTGAACACCAGCGGGAAGGGGTTGCGGCGGGTTTGGGTAAACACGATGACGGGGTTCACCACCAGCGCCACAAACAGCATCGCACCCAGCAATACGGCCAACAGGTGCAGGTAGAAGCCCAGTTTGTCGAAGCCTTCTTTCACGATGGTAACCAGCACCAGCCCGAAAATGCCCAAGGGGGCGAAGCGGATAACGCCGCGCACCACTTTGGAAATGGCTTCGGCCACATCGTTGATCAGCGTGCGGGTGTGCTCGCTGGCTTGGCGGAAAGCCGTGCCGAGCACCAATGCCCAGGCAAGGATGCCGATGTAGTTGGCATCGGCCAGCGCCTGAATCGGGTTGGACACCAGGTTCATCAACAGGTGGCGCATCACTTCGCCGATGCCGGTGGGCGCTTCGTTGCTGGCCGCTTCCACGCCGCTGAGCAAGAGCTGCGAGGGGAACAGGAAGCTTGCGCCCACGGCCACCACGGCGGCGGCAAACGTGCCCACCAAATACAGCACCAAAATCGGGCGGATATTGGTGGGGTTGCCGCTGCGGTGCTGCGAGATGGCGGCGGTAACCAAGGCGAACACCAAAATCGGCGCCACCGCTTTGAGCGCGCCCACAAACAGGCTGCCCAAAATCGCGCCGATTTCCACCACCGCGCCGGCGGCGGCGGTGTTGCGCACCAGTACGCCCACCAAAATGCCGAGCGCGAGGCCGATGGCAATCTGCGTTACCAGCCCTAAGCTGGTGAAAAAGCCGAACGGGCTTTTCCTTTGAGTGTTGTTTTGCATAGGAAATCCTAGGTTGTGTGGTTGTGTTTGGCCGAAGCGCTTTGCACACCGGTGCGCCAGCCTGCTTCGGTCGTGGTTCGGGGCGGAAAAAACTTCAGTCTAACAGAAACGAACGTATCGGCACAAATATTTACTGACGGCATATCCTCACACAAACTGCCTGCGGCGGGCGGGCAGGTTTTTCAGGTAGCCTTGGTGCGGATAGAGGCTACCTGAAACACACAACAACAAGCCGTTGGGTAAGTCAGCCTCCAACCATCCCTTGCAGGCAGCCTTGGCAGGCTGGGTTTCTTTTGCCTGCCTTTACTATAAAAGATAAGGCAAAAATGCTAATATGCCGCCGTTTGCCGCCACACACCGGCTTGATGTTTACCGATTGCAGATTGCCCATGAAAACCCCTCTGTTCCCCCTTGCCGTGATTGCCGCCCTGCTGCTGAGCCTGCCCGCCCGTGCCGACGGCAAGGCCGGGGAGGCGGCAGCTGATTCGGTGCAGAAAAGCAAAGAAAAAGAATCGATTGAGCAGCCCACCACGGCCAATCCGGACAAACTGCCTTTCCCCATTTCCATTGATGCGCCTGCCGATTTGGCCGCACTTTTGCGCGAGCATCTTTCCATCATCAACCGCCAAACCGAGCCGGATGCCGACGTCGACCAAGAACAAATGCAGTTTTTGGCCGAGGAAGCGCCGGACGAAATCAAACAAATTGTGCGCTCGCAAGGCTATTTCCGCGCCGATATTCAGGTAGCCCCGCACGGCCGCGGCTGGCGCATCACGGTGAAGCCCGGGCCGCGCACGCAGGTGAGCAATGTGGAAGTGTCGATTGTGGGCAAAGTGCTGGAGGATACCGATTTGGCCTCCTACTACAAACGCGCCATGGCCAACTGGGCCTTGCCGGTGGGTCAGCCGTTTGTAAACAGCGAGTGGAGCGGCAGCAAAGACGCGGTGCTCTCCGCCGTGCGCCGCTACAAATACCCGCTGGCCTCGCTCACCGAAAGCCGCGCCACCATTAACCCGCAAACCAGCCAAGCCGTGCTCTCCGTGAGCGTGGACAGCAAACAGCCGGTGTATTTCGGCGATATTCAAGTGAGCGGCAACGAGCGTTATCCTGCCTCGGTGATTACCGGCATGGCGCAGTTTAAGCCCGGCGAACCCTACGATTTCGACAAAATCCTCGATTACCAACAGGCGTTGGAACAAGACAGTCACTACAGCCGCGCGCAGGTGGAAGCCGATTTCTCCAAAATGGTGGACGACCGCGTGCCCCTGCTGGTGTCGGTGAGCGAAGTGCCGCGCCAGAAATTCGATATCGGCCTGCGCTACGATTCCAAAGACGGCCCCGGCATCCGCCTGGGTTATGAACACTACAACGTATTCAACCGGGGCTATGTGTTTGCCGGCGCCACCGACGTGAACCGCTATGAGAAAACCGCCAGCGTCGGCCTGAGCCAGCCGCGCAACAGCAACGGCTGGTATTGGACAGGCAACATCGCTTACGACAGCTCCACCACGCAGAAACTGGATAAAAACACCCTCCAATCCGGCATCTGGCGCGTGCGCGACCGCGACGGCATCGAAGCACGTTTCGGGGTGGAATACATCACCGAATCACGCCACGTTGTGGGCGGCCCCGACTTCGGCCGCAGCAATGTGCTGATGCTCACCGCCGCCTGGCGCCGCCAAAACATCGAAACCCTGCTGCGCCCGGCCAACGGCTATTATTTGGAAGGCAAGGTAGGCGCCACCCTCGGCTCGCTCGGTTCTTCCGCGGCCGTGCAGCGCGTGCACGGCCGCGCAGGTTACTATTTCACCCCCGAAGAACACAAAAACATCGGCACGTTTATCGTGCGCGGCGAGTTGGGCTACACCCATTCCAACCAAGATTTGGAAGTGCCCTCCGTATTGCTGTTTCGCAGCGGCGGTGCCAACAGCGTGCGTGGCTACGAGCAAGACAGTATCGGCCTGAAAGGCCCGAATAATTCTGTGCTGCCCGACCGCGCCTTGGCCGTAGCCAGCTTCGAATATCAAAAACCGATCGGCAAAAACTTCGCGCTGGCGCTGTTTCACGACATGGGCTCGGTGAGCCGCAACTTCACCAACATGAACTGGCATCACGGCAGCGGCGTCGGCCTGCGCTGGTTCAGCCCGATCGCCCCCTTCTCCTTCGATTTGGCCTACGGCCACCAAGACCGCAAACTGCGCTGGCACATCAGCCTGGGAACCCGATTCTAAATGACCGACACCGCCCTACCCGTTGATTCCGACACCCTGCCGCCCGAAGCTGAAAATGAAGCCGCTGCCGGCAACACTCCGCCGAAGAAGCCGCGCCGCCGCCTGCTTTCCGCCTTTTTACTGCTGCTCACGCTTTTGGTGGCCGCCGTGGTGTGGCTGGTGGGCACCGAATCCGGCCTGCGCTTCGGCATCACCAAAATCCCCGCCTGGTTCGGCGTGAACATCAGCGTGAAGGAATTGAACGGCAGCCTGTGGCGCGGCTTTCAAGGCAGCGGCATTCAGGTAGCCACCGAGGGAACCGATTTAGACATCAGCAGCGTGGCGCTGCAATGGCAGCCTAATGAATTGTGGCAGCGTCAGCTGCACGTCAACCGCTTGGCCGCCGGGGATATCCGCATCATCAGCAAGCCCACCCCGCCCAAAGAAGACCGCCCGCCGATGAGGCTACCTGAAAGCGTGGATTTACCCTTGGGCGTACAGATCGAGAAAATCGAAGTCGGCCGCATCCTGCTGGGCAAAAGCAACAACCCGGTGGTGGAATCCGGCGCGGTCAGCTACCGGTTCGACCACCAAAACCACAAGCTCAACATCGTTTCCCTGCGCCTGCCCTGGCACAATTTCAGCGGCAGCGCCACGCTCAATACCACCACCCCCTTCAAGCTCGACGGCCAAATCGTGGGCAGCGGCGAATTGGACGGCAAACAGGCCGACAGCGCCGTGGCCGTGAACGGCAGCCTGCAAAGCCCCGAACTGCTCGTCCAGCTGGACAACGGCGATTCCCACTTTGCCGTAAACGGCAAACTGCGCCCCTTCGAGCCGCTGCTCAACCGCAAAATCGTCAACCTCAACATCGACGGCCGCCAAATCAACCCCGAATGGTTTGATCCCTCCCTGCCCGCCGCCGATTTGGTGTTCAACCTCGCGCTCAACCCCGCCGAAGAAGCCGACACCCTCGCCGGCCTGCTCGAAGTGCGCAACCAAGCCCCCGCGCCCATCAACGGCAACGGCATCCCCGTAGCCGGCATCAACGGCAAACTCAAAGTGGACACCGGCGGCAAACTGCATCTGGACAATGTCGATACCGAGCTGGCCGCAGGCGGCCGCATCACTTTCAACGGCAACATCGACAGCGCCAGCCAAAACATGGCCGTAGATGCCGCCGTGCAGCAATTCAAACTGCAAGACATCCTCAAACAAAAGCTCGACCTCAGCCTGAACGGCGACATCAAGCTTTCAGGTAGCCTTGGCAGCCCGCAGGCCGATTGGCAGCTTAAAGCCGGCCAAACCGCCACCAGCGGCATCTTCCAGCTGCTCACCGACAAAACCAACCGCCAGCGCAGCATCAGTCTGCAACAAGTGAAAATCACCCCCGCCAACGGCGGCGAAATGCACGGCGAAGCCCTGCTCGAGCTCTTCCAAGGCCGCAAAATCACCGCCCGCGTTGACAGCACCCGCTTCAACCCCGCCGCCGTGCTGGCCGATTTGCCGCAAGGCAGCGTGAACGGCAGCGTGAAGCTCGACGGCAGCCTGGCCGACCAGCCCAACCTGCACCTCCTGCTCGATTGGCAAAACAGCCAGCTCTCCGGCGCCCCCCTCGCCGGTAAGGCCGACCTGCGCTATCAAAACGACCACCTGCCCAAAGCCGACCTCCACCTCCTGCTCGGGAACAACCGCATCCACGCTGACGGCAGCTTCGGCAAAGCGGGCGACCGCCTTAATCTCGACGTTGACGCGCCCAACCTCAACCTCTTCGGCTTCGGCCTCACAGGCTACCTGAAAGCCCAAGGCTTTCTCTCCGGCGACCCCGCCAAGCTCACCGCCGACCTGCACGGCCACGCCGACAGCCTCGCCGTGCAAAACGCCGTGCGCATCACCCGCCTCGATTTCGACCTCAAAGGCTCGCCCGACCTCAACCAGCCGCTCAACATCAAGCTCGACGGCCGGCAAATCCACATCGGCAGCACCCAAATCGACAACATCAGCCTCAACGCCAACGGCAGCGGCAAAAGCCACAGCATCACCGGCAGCAGCAGCCTCAGCCTCAGCGGCAAGCCCTTCCGCCTCAATCTGGCCGCCAACGGCGGGCTGAACAACGAGCAGCAATGGAACGGCCGCATCGGCCAGCTCGACATCGGCGGCGCCTTCAACCTCAAGCTGCTCAACCCCATCCAAATCGAAGCCGGCGCCAAACGCGTGCGCCTCGATAACGCCCGCTGGGCGGCCATGGGCGGCAGCCTCAACCTGCACACGTTCATGTGGGAAAAACAAACCGGCATCAGCAGCAAAGGCAACGCCGCCAATCTGCACCTGCAAGAGCTGGACAACCTGATCGGCCTGGGCAAAGACGACAAATCCGTCAAGCTGCAGCTGGTGGTGGCCGGCGATTGGGACTTGCGCTACAGCCGCGACGCCACAGGCTACCTGAAACTCACCCAGCAATCCGGCGACGTGGTTATCCCCTATCGCCAGCAGGCATTGGGCTTGAGCAACCTCGTGCTCGACACCCGCTTCCACAGCGGCCGCATCGACAACCGCCTCACCGGCAAAACCCGCTACGGCACGCTCGACGCCTCCGTAGCCGTGAGCCAGCAGTTCGGCAACGCCATCAGCCAAGCCCCGATTAACGGCTACCTGAAACTCGACATCCCCGAGCTCGACGCCATCCGCAACCTCCTGCCCGGCGGCATGAGCGCCAAAGGCGCGCTCGCCATCGACACCACCGTATCCGGCAACGTGGGCGAGCCACGCCTCAACGGCACCGCCACCGGCAAAAACCTCTACTACCGCGACCGCAACACCGGCGTGATTTTGGATAACGGCAGCCTCAGTTCCCGCTTCCAAGGCCGCGACTGGGTGATCGACTCGCTCAAATTCACCCGCAAAGACGGCAGCGTCGAGCTCAAAGGCCGCGTCAACCTCACCGGCACCACCCCCGATGTAGACGTCAACGCCCAGTTCACCCGCTACCCCATCCTCGACAACCCCAACCGCAAGCTCACCCTCAGCGGCAACAGCCGCCTGCTCTACAACCCCGGGCGCGGCATGGCGCTCAACGGCGGGCTCAAAGTGGATAGCGGGCACTTCGGCTTCCAAAAATCCAGCATGCCCGGGCTAGATGACGACGTAGTGGTGCTCGGCGAAGAAAAACCCGCCGACACCAGCACCGCCACCCCCATCGAGATGAACCTCACCCTCGATTTGAACGACAACTTCCGCTTCAGCGGCCAAGGGCTGGACGTCTTGCTCGGCGGCCAGCTCACCCTCAGCGCCAAACCCAAAGAGAACCTGCGCGCCGTGGGCACCGTAAACATCGTGCGCGGCCAATACAAAGCCTACGGCCAAGACCTCGTCATCAATAAAGGCCTCATCTCCTTCGTCGGTCCCATCGCCTCGCCCAACCTCAACCTGCGCGCCACCCGCAAATACTCCCCCGTGGGCGCCGGCGTGGAAGTGCTCGGCAGCCTCGACAACCCGCGCGTGAGCCTCGTATCCAGCGAGCCGATGAGCGACAAAGACAAACTCTCCTGGCTCATCCTCGGCCGCGCCAGCAGCGGCAACGAAAGCGACGAAGCCACCGTGGCCGCCGCCGCCGGCGCCTTCCTGGCCGGCAACATCAACGACAAAATCGGCCTCCTCGACGACTTCGGCATGACCACCCGCCGCACCCGCAACACCCAAACCGGCGAGCTCAACCCCGCCGAACAAGTCATCACCTTCGGCAAGCGCATCACCAACGAGCTCTATCTGGGCTACGAATACAGCGTAACCAGCGCCAACCAGGCCGTGAAGCTGATCTGGCAGATCAACAGCGCCCTGCAGGTCATCAGCCGCGTCGGCACCGATTCCGTGAGCGGCGAAGTGCGCTACACCGTCCGCTTCGATTAGCCGGCCATTCGGCCAAGCCGCCGCAAGGTTTCGACTTGGATAAAGTTTCAGGTAGCCTCCGCCGATGCGCGGAAGGCTACCTGAAAATAAATAGTGGTAAATCGTAGGTTTGCATTTTTCAGGTAGCCTCTATCCCCGAGCACGGAGAACATCATGAAGAAAGCTCTGTTTTTCTTAATCGGCGCCCCCTTTTTTGTCTGGCTGTTTATCTTTGCCGCCAAATACGCCATTTTCGGCTCGGATCCTCATCCGCCGCGCACTTGGCAGGAAGAAGTGCGGCTGAGCGACGGCACGGTGATTCTCACCGAACGCTATGCCAACTGGGAGCGCCCGGGCAGCCTTGCCCGCCAGAGTATTAAGGTTATTGATGCCAAAGGCTTGGATACTCCGCCTGAGTGGTCGGATAAGTGGCAGCTGCTAATCTTGGATCGGGATAAACGAGGCGTATGGAATCTCATTGTTCGCCCAGGCCTTTGCTACGATTGGAACGAAACCTTCGCCTATC
>ERZ773008.1234-NODE-1234-length-18164-cov-12.938594_pt1 | contig 18164 bp, 15 predicted proteins | sample MGYA00580664_ERZ773008 | MGnify/ENA primary metagenome ERZ773008 (study PRJEB29015, sample SAMEA2738016) | human oral metagenome | biome: human oral; feature: human-associated habitat; material: dental | place: China | collected 2048 ... | reverse complement strand
AAATTTCTGACTCATAATCCCTTGGTCGTGGGTTCGAAACCCACCCGACCCACCAATTAAATTCCAAATAATCAGTTAGTTGAGTCTTGTTTTGGTTTAGTATAAATTTTCCCTTTTTGGACTTTGGCAAAATTTTGGACTAAACCGTCGATTTCGGGGGCGAATCCGGAATCAATCAAACGGGCGTGCTGTGATAAGTGTTCGGGTGCGAGATGTGTGTATCTCTGTACCATTTCGATACTTTCCCAGCCGCCTATATTTTTCTTCCAATACAATCCGCAAGCTAAATCCCAACACCAGCCAGCTTACCGATCGATTCAACCAAAAGCAGCCTGCACACGGGAAAATCCAAGTGCAGGCTGCTTTTTGCGCTTAAAATGCTTTTTCCAGGCAAAAGCGCGGGCGGCTGCCCTCTTCCGTTGCCACGTCTTCGGCAAACATGGCCAGCGGCCGCACCCACAGCCCGAATTCGCCGTATAACGCGCGGTACACGACCATCTTCTGCTCGGTTTCCGAATGGGTGGCGATGTCCAGTACTTCATACAGATTGCCTTTGTAATGGCGGTAAATGCCGCGCACGATGGTCGGATTGTCGGGATTGTGTGTCATAACGCTCCTTTATGGGTGGAAGAAAGCAGCCTGCACCCTGCCAACGGTTGATATGCGGGCTGCTTTTCTGAAATTTAACGAAACAAGGATAGGAAAACCCACCATGACAAAACCACGGCCGCCATCAGCACGACAGGGTAAACCAATAGCCAGGCAATCAGCAACACCGCCGACTTGCCCCGCGGTTTGGGTGCCTGCATAAGGTAACGCACCGCTGCCACTGCCTGCCATAGCCATGTCAGCAACACGGTCGGGATTAAGACAAATACCGACAAGAAATCAGCACCGAATTCATCGGGCGCTACGAAAGGGACGAAATTTTTGCCTTCGTAATAGGCTAGCACGGCAATAATGCTTAACTGAATCAGTACGGGCGGCAGGATTTGTCGGATAAAAAAACGTTTCATTGCATTTTCTCTCTTGAATACTCTGTTTCCCACACGTCGGTTCGGCCGGGCCATGCTTCGTCCTTCTGTGCGAACGCGTCATACCGACGGCAAACGTGTTGCAGGCTGCCTGTCACCGCTTCTACGCCTTCAAAAGCAGCCTGCACTTGCTTCACAGCAGCACTTTCTCAATGCCGCCGTTTTTCGCTTTGCCCACAAATTCGTCCAGCCAGTTTTCGCCCAAAATGCGCTTGGCCATTTCAATCACGATATAGTCTGCCGGCAGGTTGTTGTCCTCTGCGTAACGGCTCAAGCCTTGCAAGCACGCGGGGCAGGAAGTCAGCATTTTCACGGGTTCGCCCTGCGGCAGCTGCGCCAGATTTTTCTCGATTTCTTCCTGCTTGCGGAATTTCACCTGCGTGGCAATGTCGGGGCGTTTGACGGCAAACATACCGCTTTCGCCGCAGCAGCGGTCGCTCAACGGCACGTTCTGGCCGATGAGTTCGCTGGCCAGTTTGGCACCGTCCATGGTTTTGATGGGCGTGTGGCACGGGTTGTGATACAGATACTGCTGCCCCTGAATGCCTTGCAGCTTAATGTTTTTTTCCAGCAGATATTCGTGAATGTCGATAATGCGGCAGCCCGGGAATATGTCTTCGAAGCGGTATTCCGCCAGCGCGTCGTAACACGTTCCACAAGACACGACCACAGTTTTAATATCCAGATAATTCAAAGTATTGGCCATGCGGTGGAACAGCACGCGGTTTTCAGTCACCATGCTGTCGGCTTTGGGCTGGTCGCCGTGGGCGGATTGCGGGTAGCCGCAGCAAAGGTAGCCCGGCGGCAGCACGGTTTGCACGCCTGCGTGGTACAGCATCGCCTGCGTGGCGAGCCCCACTTGCGAAAACAGTTTTTCCGAGCCGCAGCCGGGGAAGTAGAACACGGCTTCCGAATCTTCGGGCAATGCGGGGTTGCGGATGATGGGCACGGTGCTGCCGTCGCCGTCCAAGCCCAGCAGCGAGCGCGCGGTTTTCAGCGGCACGTTGCGCGGCAGGGGGCGGTTGATGAAATGGATCACCTGCTCTTTGATGGCCGGTTTCTGCGTGGTGGCTTTGGGCGCGCGCTTCTGCCTGCCCGCGCCGATATGGAACTGCCTGCCCAAATCATAAGCCAAGGTTTGCGCTTTAAAGCCTGCGGTCACCACGCCTGCCCGCAGGGTTTTGACCAGCGTGGGATTTTTGGCGTTCAAAAATGCCATGCCGGCGGATACCATTGGGTTGAAGCGTTTGTGCCCCGTTTCGCGCAGGAAATTGTTGATGTCCACGCTCACATCGCCGAAATCGATATTCACGGGGCACGGCTTCACGCAGCGGTGGCACACGGTGCAGTGTTCGGCAATGCTGCCCAATTCGTCAAAATGTTTCAGCGATACGCCGCGCCGCGTTTGTTCTTCGTATAAAAACGCTTCGGCCAGCAGCCCCACGCCCAAAATCTTGTTGCGCGGCGAATACAGCAGGTTGGCGCGCGGAACGTGGGTGCTGCACACGGGCTTGCATTTGCCGCAGCGCAGGCAGTCTTTCACGGCTTCGGTGATTTTGCCCAAATGCGACTGCTCCATAATCAGACTTTCAAAGCCAAGCAGCTCGAAAGAAGGCGTGTAGGCATGGCGCAAATCCGAACCGCGCATGAGTTTGTGGCGGTTGAAGCGGCCTTGCGGGTCGATTTTGGCTTTGTAATCCCAAAACGGCTGCATTTCTTCATCGGTCAGAAACTCCAATTTGGTGATGCCGATGCCGTGTTCGCCCGAAATCACGCCGTTCAGGCTGCGGGCAATCCGCATAATCCGCGCCACGGCCTGATGCGCAGTTTGCAGCATTTCGTAATCGTCCGAATTCACGGGGATGTTGGTGTGGACGTTGCCGTCGCCCGCGTGCATGTGCAGGGCGACAAACACACGACCGCGCACGGTTTGGGCGTGGATTTTGCCCAGCCCCGCCATGATTTTGGTGTCCGCCTTGCCGGAAAAAATCTCCGCCAGCGGCTGCATCACGTCCTGCTTCACGGACACGCGCAGCCTGAAATCACGGAAGGCGATAAAGCAGCTTTGTTGCGGGTCGGCTTCGGGCGCGGCATGGGCGGCTTTGCCGTAACGCGTTTGGTATTCGGCCAGCGGCGCGTCCAAGTTGTGCAGCAGCCATTCCCAGCGCTCCTGCACGGCAGTAACATGGGCAAGCGCGTGTTTGGCGCGTTCGCCCAAAAGTTCGGCAGCGGGCAGGTCGGTGTCCATTTTGTCCACCGGCAGGCTGCCTGAAAGATAGTCTGCCAGCGCGGCGCAGAGTTTGAGTTTGTTTTGAATGGACAATTCGATATTGATGCGCTCGATGCCGTCCGAATATTCGCCCAAGCGTTCCAGCGGGATGACCACGTCTTCGTTGATTTTGAAAGCGTTGGTGTGCTTGGCGATGGCGGCGGTGCGAGCACGGTCGAGCCAGAAGGTTTTGCGCTGTTCGGGCGATGCGGCGATAAAGCCTTCGCCATCGCGGGCACGCGCCAGTTCGCAGATGTGTTCGGAGGCAGCCTGCACTTGTGCTTCGTCGTCCGACACCACATCGGCAATCAGCACCATTTTCGGACGGCCTTTGCCGGCGGTTTTGGTGGCATAGCCCACGGCGCGGACGTACCGCCAGTCCAAATGCTCCAAGCCGGCCAGTTTCACCGACGCATGCGACTGCATGAAATCACGGATTTCCACGATGGACGGCGTGGCGTTGGCCACCGTGCCGAAAAATTCCAGGCACACGGTGCGCGTGTATTTGGGCATTTTGTGCAGCACAAACGCGGCGCTGGTGATGATGCCGTCCGTGCCTTCTTTCTGCACGCCGGGCAGGCCGCTCAAGAATTTGTCGGTAACGTCCTTGCCCAATCCGACTTTGCGGAATTTGCAGCCTGCAATTTCCAGCGTTTCCGTTTTCAGCACCGTTTCGCCGTCGTCGTGCAGCGTGTGGATATGGAACACGGCGGTTTCTTCGTCGTGGATTTTGCCGAAATTGTGGCGCACGCGCTCCACCTTTATCCATTCGCCCTGCGGATTGACCATTTTCCACCACGCCAGATTGTCCAGCGTCGTGCCCCACAGCACGGCTTTTTTGCCGCCCGCGTTCATGGCTACATTGCCGCCGATGCAGGATGCGTCCGCCGAAGTGGGGTCCACGGCAAATACCAGCCCTGCCGCGTGCGCCGCCTCTTCCACCCGCCGCGTTACCACGCCCGCTCCGCACACGATGACGGGGTGTTCGCCGTCCAGACCTGCCAAAGAAGCAGCCTGCACCCCGCCGTGCCTGTCCAGTTTTTCGGTGTTGATGACGGCGCTCATCGCATCCAACGGCACCGCGCCGCCTGTGTAGCCCGTGCCGCCGCCGCGCGGAATAATCGTCAAATCCAACTCGATTAAGGCACGCACCAGCGGCGCAATTTCGGCTTCCGTGTCGGGATTCACCACCACGAACGGATATTCCACGCGCCAGTCGGTGGCATCGGTCACATGGGTGACGCGCGCCAGCCCGTCAAACATAATGTTGTGTTTTTTGGTGATTTTCGAGAGCCGCGCCAAGATTTGGCTGCGTTTGAGCTTGGTGGCCGCAAAACTGTCTTCAAAACGGTTCACCGCGCTTTCGGCAGCCTGCACCAGCCGCAGCACGTCGGCGTTTTCGTCGCGGCGTTTGTTGATTTCGTTCAGGCGGTGGCGCATGGCCTCCACCAGCGCGGCGCGGCGCTTGCCGTGTTCCAGCAAATCGTCCGTCAGATACGGGTTGCGCACCACCGCCCATATGTCGCCCAACACTTCGAACAGCATCCGCGCCGAACGCCCCGTTTTGCGCTGCGCACGCAGGGTTTCCAGCGTTTCCCAAGCTGCCTCGCCCAACAGGCGGATGACGATTTCGCGGTCGGAGTAGGAAGTGTAGTTGTATGGGATTTCGCGCAGGCGTTGGGTGGGCGTGTGGGTGGTGGCGGTCATGGGCGTTCCTGTGTTATGCGTTGGTTTTATATTGGGGCGCAAGCCGCGCGGCAGGCGGGCGGCTTTGGGTAAAATAGCGTTTATTTTAGGATATTTTCGCTGTTCTTGCCGTGAAAATTTTAACGGTTAAAGTTGAATCATCTGCCAACAAAGCAGCCTGCACCGATAAGGACGTGCAGGCTGCTTTGCCGGTTTCGGATAACGGCGGGTGATTCTGACCGCTGCCCTGTTCAAAAGCAGCCTGCACTTTCAATTCTGCATAAAGGTGCAGGCTGCTTTTGCCATCAGCCGCCGATTTGTGTCAACCACCTGCAACACCTGCACGCCTGCGCTTTCTCTGCCGTGCCGAATCCTTTACAATGCCCCTGCCCCACTATATGGAGAACGGCATGATTCAAGTACATCAGCTTAATTTTTATTACGGTAGGCAGCACGTCCTGCACGACATCGACCTTCATTTGACGCGCGGCAGCATTACCGGCCTGATTGGCCCGAACGGCGTGGGCAAATCCACGTTGATGCGCTGTTTGGCAGGCTTGGAGGTGCCTTCGGACGGCGAGGTTTTGCTCAACGGTCGCCCGATTTTGGAAGACCCGCGCGCCAGCTTCGCGCAACTGGGCTACCTGCCCGACATCTTCGGCCTGTCCGACGATTTGACCGTGATTCAATATATGACCTATGCCGCCAAAGCGCGCGGTGTGCCTGATGGCGAACTGGAAAGCGCAGTGGTGGACACCGTGCAGCTTTTGGGATTGGAGCATAAGCTATACGACCGCATCAAATCGCTTTCGCGCGGCCAGAAACAGCGTGTCGGCATCGGACAGGTGATTATCCACCGCCCGCAATTCCTGCTGCTGGACGAACCGGCCAGCGGGCTCGACCCTGAAGCGCGGTACGAATTGTCGCAACTGCTGCTGCGCCTGAAATCGGAAGGCATGACGATTCTGGTGTCCAGCCACATTTTGTCGGAGCTGGACGAATATTGCACGCACATGCTGGTGATGCAGCGCGGCAGGATTAAGGCACATCAGGCAATCCACACGGAAAACCAAAACGAACAAACGCTGAAAATCCATTTGTTGCAGCCGCCGCAAGACACACTGGCACGATTGCGGTCGCTGCCGAATGTGCAGGCTGCCTCGCAGCAGGGCGACGTGTTCACCGTTACCCTGCCCCACTCCGATGAAATGCGCGCCGCCTTGTTGTCCGATATTGTGCGTGCAGGCTTGACATTGAGCTCGGTATCCGTGGTGCGCACCACATTGCTGGAAAATTACCAAAACAGTTTGAACATCCATCGGGAGAATGCCCAATGAAATCGTCCGTCCGAATTCCGAAAATCTTTGTGAATGCCGAATTCCAACGCCTGTTGTGGCTGAACCTGAACTGGGGCCTGGTCGCCAGCGTCATCTTGGTCTTCGGCCTGTTTCTCTTAATGAAAACCGATGCCACCATAGGAATCGACAGTATCCGTTTGGCGGAATATCTGGCTATCTTAGGTAGCTCCGGCTTATTATTTGCCATTCTTGCCTGCATGATTTTAATCAGCCGCAGCCTGAAACGGGATATTTCGTCCAATATGTTCGACCAGTTGCGCATGTCGTCCCTGTCGCCTTGGCAAACGGCCTATTCGCGCCTAATTGCCGCCCCTGTATTGGGCTGGGTGGTGTTTGCCTGCTCGTGGTTGTGCCTTATTGCCGCTTACATGATTGGCGCGCCCAAAAACGATATGACCATAATCATATTTTCCATGCTGCCTTTGTCTTTCTGGACGCTGCTGTGCCTGTTTTTAACCAACAGCCTGCAATTTAAACGCGGCTTGCAGCAATGGTCGGGCAACGGCACCCAAATCGTCCTGCTGATCATCAACGCCGCCATTATGCAGCCGCATTTGCTGACCGCATTCAATGATATTCGAGAGAAATTCGATTCTGCCGATTTTACAAACAGCTTTGTCGATTTTATGATGACACCATCATCTGCCGTGGAAGTAGCGTTTTCCACTATTTGGCCGGCGATTCTGATGAGCATTGCCGTGAATGCCGCCATGGCACAACGCCTGCATTTACGGCCGTCCAAACACATTTTCCTGCTGTGCAGCCTGCTGCTCCCCTTCACCTATGCCGGCCAGATGCTTGCCATGCCGTGGCCGCTCACCTGCCTGCAACTGGCCTTGTCCTACACTGCAGCCGCCGCGTTGTCCATTCTCTGTCAGGACAATCGCCCGTCCACTTTCCAAACCGGCCTGCAAGCCCTGTCGCAAGGTGATTTCCGCCGCGCGTTCAACCATCTGCCGTCATGGATATTTTTGCTGCCGTTGGCATTGGTGTTCAGCAGCCTGCTCAGCACAATCCTCGCTATAACGCTGCTGGTGAACCTGCTGGTTTTGTGGTGCGTGGTGACCGTTTGCTGCAGCAAGCAGCTCCGCTTCAACAGCATTACCATTGCCCTGTGCGCCAATGCGCTGCTGCATATACTGTATTACATTGCATTTTTTATGCGGTAAACGGGCGGGCAAACCGCAAAAAAGCAGCCTGCACTCCGAATTTGAAGTGCAGGCTGCTTTTTATGAATCGCCCAACCAGCCAACCATCAAACGCATGATTCGCGCATACGCAACGGCGCACATGAAATGCTGCATGCAAACCCAGCCCGCCGCCGATTCTTTTCCCCATTCGACACACAAAAAAGCAGCCTGCACTTCATTATTTCAAAGTGCAGGCTGCTTTTTATTGTTATTGGTCGCCCAGCATCACGGTTTGTCCTGCGGCGGATTCAGCAAATCCTGATGCTGATGGCGCTTGCCGCCGTCCGAGCGCACCACAAATTCCCCTTCAATCACATCATCGTCCTGCTCGGTCTGGCGCTGCGTGAAAAACGGCGACGCGCCCTGCGGCTCCTGCGCCTTGCCGCCCTTCAACGGCAGCAGCAAAAGCAACGCCAACACGCTGGACAAAAACCCCGGAATCATCAGCAAGCCGCCCGCCACCGGAATCCGCACCGGCCAAAGCATTTGGTACAACGACATGCGCCCGTGCCCGCGCAGCAGCGCACCTGCCAGCATCACCTTCGACACGCCGGCATTTCGGCCGATTAAATACGAGCCCAAAATAAAACTCAGCACCATCAACGCAAAAGTCAGCATGCCGCCAATCAGTTTCACCATCATCGCAATCGACAAAACCTCCAGCACCGCACCCGCCAGCAAAAAAATCCCAATCAACTGCATTTTCCTGTCCTTAATAACACATCCCACTCATTTCCCGAAAATAAGGCTGAATACGCCCAAAAACAAGCACTGCCCGCAGAAGGCAAGCGTAAAAAACCGTAAACCAGTATAATCCCATTATCCAGCAACAAGAAAGAACGCGCCATATGAACGTAGCAGAATTTTTGGCCAACGAACAGCAGGCTGCAGACGGATACCGCTGCGGCTTTATTGCCATTGTCGGCCGGCCGAACGTGGGCAAATCCACGCTGATGAACCATTTAATCGGGCAGAAAATCAGCATTACCAGCAAAAAGGCGCAGACCACGCGGCACAAAGTCACCGGCATTTACACGGACGACACGGCGCAGTTCGTGTTTGTGGACACGCCCGGCTTTCAAACCGACCACCGCAACGCGCTCAACGACCGCCTGAACCTGAACGTGACCGAAGCGATGAGCGGCGTGGACGCAGTGGCCTTCGTGGTGGAAGCCATGCGCTTTACCGAAGCCGACCGCACCGTGTTGAAGCAGCTGCCGGACAAAATCCCCGTGGTGCTGGTGGTCAATAAAATCGACAAAGACAAAGCAAAAGACAAACACGCCCTGAATGCGTTTATTGACCAAGTGCGCCAGGAATTTGATTTTGCGGCGGCGGAAGTGGTGAGCGCAAAGCACGGCCTACGGATTGCCAACCTGCTGGAAACCTTAAAGCCGTTCCTGCCCGAAAGCGTGCCCATGTATCCCGAAGACATGGTAACCGACAAATCCAGCCGTTTCCTAGCGATGGAAATCGTGCGTGAAAAACTGTTCCGCTATTTGGGTGAAGAGCTGCCGTATGCAATGAACGTGGAAGTGGAACAGTTCAAAGAAGAAAACGGCATTTTTCATATTTACATTGCCGTGCTGGTGGACAAAGAAAATCAGAAGCCGATTGTGATTGGGCGCGGCGGCGAGAAGCTGAAAAAAATCTCCACCGAAGCGCGGCTGGACATGGAAAAACTCTTTGACTGCAAAGTGTTTTTGAAAGTGTGGGTGAAAGTGAAATCCGGCTGGGCGGACGATGTGCGCTTTTTGAACGAATTGGGTTTGTGATCATGGACCATCTGCAACAGCGCATAAATGCCGCGCAGGAAACATACGACGCATGGTACGCGCTACTGCCCGAATTGGAGGCCGATTTGGCACGCTTCGAGCAGGCGGCAATGCTGGTCGGCAAACTGACGGCGTTCGCGCAAAACGAGTTTTTGGAACTGCACAATGCCATTGAAAACGGCGCGCCTGTCGATTTGACCACCGGCGGCAATTTGAGCGTGATGAACCAAGACACGGTTTGGGATGCGCACACCGATTTCCGCCGCGTGCTGCTGGCGCGTTTGAAACAATCCGTGGCGGCTTTGGAAGCGGCAGGATAACGTGCAGGCTGCTTTTGGCAGGAGGCGTTGATGACGGAAACGTATCTTTTGAAACAACACAAGGCAGGTTGAATATGCTGGCAGATATTTTACCCTTCGCCCACAGCCTTTTGCGCACGCACATCCGCGAAGGCGACTGCGTGATGGACGGCACGGCGGGCAACGGGCACGACACCCTGCTGCTGGCGCAATGCGTGGGCGAAACCGGCCGCGTGTTTGCCTTCGACATTCAAACTGCCGCCATTGAAGCCACCCAGCAGCGTTTGGCGGAACACGGCCTGCTGTCGCGCGTTACCCTGATTCAGGACGGACACCAGCACGTCGCCCAATATATCCACCCACCCTTGCGCGCCGCCGTGTTCAACTTCGGCTACCTGCCGCACGGCGACAAAAACATCACCACCCTGCCCGAAACCAGCGTGGCGGCCGTGCAGGCTGCTTTGAATTTGTTGGACAAGGACGGTTTGCTGATAGCAGTGGTGTATCACGGGCACGAAGCCGGCAAGGCAGAAAAAGCCGCGCTGCTGGATTATTTTGCCGCACTGCCGGCACGCCGGTTCCGTGTGTTGCGTTACGGACACGTCAACCGTTTGAACGCCGCACCATTCGCAGTGGCAGTAGAAAAGAAATTTGCCTTACAGACAATGAAGATAGATGAGAAACCTAACGAATAAGCACCCAAAACCTGCGCAAATATTTGTTTCGCGTAAATTTCTTTATGCTTTTTCATGATATAGTATAGTCTCGTAAATTTTAGTTATTTTCTTTTTGTTTCTACACCCAATATCCATCTATTCAGAAGGCAACTATGAGCGATTTCTTTGATGTTGTTATTGTGGGCGCAGGCCCTTCAGGAACCGTGGCGGCAGCACTTTTATTGCAGCAGGGTTTCAGCGTCTGCATTATCGAAAAACAGCATTTCCCCCGCTATGTTATCGGCGAGAGCCTGCTGCCTTTTGCAATGGATATCCTGTCGGAAGCCGATTTGCTCACGCCCGTGGCCATGGCAGGCTTCCAGCCCAAAAACGGCGTTGTCTTTACCTATGGCGAACGCCAAACGCATTTCGATTTCCGCTATCAATACAAACACCGTAGCAGCGTTGCCTTGCAGGTGGACCGCGCCCACTTCGACCAAATCCTTGCGGAAGAAGTGATTAAAAAAGGGGCGGATGTCCGCTTCGGGCAATCGGTGGTGGATTTCAACCCCAACGAAATGCCCGTATCGCTGACCATTCAACGTGAAGACAAATCCGAATACCGACTGAATGCGCGTTTCGTGCTGGATGCCAGCGGTTATTTCCGCCTGCTGCCGCGCCTGCTGGGCTGGGAAATCGAAACGGGGCTTACGCAGCGCAACGTGTATTGCACCCATATCAACGACAATATCACCGACCCTTTGTACGACCGCTATAAATCCACCATCGCCATCCACCCCAAATTTCCCGATATCTGGGTATGGCTGATTCCGTTTGCCAACGGCCGCGCTTCGGTGGGCGTGGTGGGCGAATCGCATTATTTCCAAGACGAACGCGCCGCCTCCAAGGTCATGAAGAAATTTGTGATGGAAATTCCGTTTTTCGCGCGCATCCTGCAAAACGCGTTCTGGGAAAACGATGCCCCGTTCCTGTTCTTCTCGCGCTACGATTCGGGCGTAAAGCAAATGTATGGCGACAATTTTGCCCTGCTCGGCAATGCCGCCGGCTTTTTGGACCCCGTTTTCTCTTCCGGCGTAACCACCGCCATTTATTCGTCTAAACTCGCCTGCCAAGCCGTTACCCGCCAGTTGCGCGGCGAAAAAGTGGATTGGCAGAAAGATTATGTCGACGCGCACGCATACGGCATCAACACGCTGCGCAACTGCATCGACAGCTGGTATGACGGCTCGTTCCAAGAACTGGTGTTCAGCGAAAAACAATCGCCCGAACTGCGCGAAGCCCTGTGCTCCGTTTTTGCGGGCTATGCCTGGGATACCGAAAATCCATTTATCCGTGACGTTCACGCCGGTTTGATTTAAACTACCGCCCCGTCCGAAACCTTCTTGGAGACCACTTTGGAAAGCATGTATCTCGGCATCAAGCATAGCCATCTGTTTTTTATCACAATGACCTTTATCCTGTTCAACCTGCGCTTTTGGCTGCGCACGATGAAGCCTGAAAAGCCGCTGCCTTCCGCATTGCGTTTTATGCCGCACATCAACGACACCCTGCTGCTGTTTTCCGGCATGATGCTGATGCAAATCGGGCATTGGCAGCCGTTCGGGGCAAGCAAATGGCTGGGCGTGAAGCTGGGCTTGGTGCTGGTGTATATTATATTGGGCGTGATTTGCCTGCGCAGCCGCCCGCGCTCGCCAAAATGGTTTGCACTGTATGCCGTGAGCATTGCCTGTATCGCCTGCATTGCCTACCTGGCCTACTTCAAACCGCTTTAAGCGGGCGACACGGCTGGCGGAAAATGCTAAAATCTCATTTCTCATCTGCCGTATGAACATTATTCAAACCAATCATTTATAACCGTGCAGGCTGCTTTGGGACATTTTCAAAGCAGCCTGCACTCCAATAAAACAAAGCAAAAGGACATCATGAACACCACCGAATTTGAACGCGACAGCATGGCGTTCGACGTAGTGATTGTGGGCGCGGGCGTTGCCGGTTTGTCGGCCGCCATCCGCCTGAAACAACTGGCCGCGCAGCAGCAGCGCGAAATCAGCGTTTGCGTTTTGGAAAAAGGCAGCGAAGTGGGCGCGCACATTTTATCGGGCGCCGTCATCGACCCGCGCGCGCTGAACGAACTCTTGCCCAACTGGAAAGCATTGGGTGCGCCGCTGACGCGCAGCGTAACCGAAGACCGCATCCTATTCCTGACCAAACAGAAATCGTACCGCATGCCGATTGTGCCGCCCAGTTTCCACAACGAAGGCAACTACATCATCAGCCTGGGCCTGCTCTGCAAATGGCTGGTGGAACAGGCGGAAAATTTGGGCGTGGAAATTTATGCGGGCTTTGCCGCCAGCGAAATCCTGTACCACCCCGACGGCAGCGTGAAAGGCGTGGCCACCGGCAATATGGGCGTGGGTAAAGACGGCGAACCGACGGACGCTTTCCAGCCCGGCATGGAGCTTTGGGCGCAGCAGACCATTTTTGCCGAAGGCGCACGCGGCTCATTGACCAAGCAGGTGATTGAACGGTTCCATCTGGACAAAGCCGCACAGCCGCAAACTTACGGCTTAGGCATCAAGGAAATCTGGGAAGTGCCGTCCGAACAATGCCAGCCCGGACTGGTGATTCACACCGTGGGCTATCCGTTGGACAGCAAAACCTATGGCGGCTCGTTTGTTTACCATCTGGACAACAACCAAATCGCCTTGGGTTTGGTGGTGGGGCTGGATTACCAAAATCCTTACCTGTCGCCGTTTGAAGAATTTCAACGCTTGAAGCTGCACCCCGCCATCCGCCCCATGCTGGAAGGCGGCCGCCGCATTGCCTACGGTGCGCGCGCATTGGTGGAAGGCGGCTTGCAATGCCTGCCGAAACTGGCATTTGCCGGCGGCGTGCTGGTGGGCGACTGTGCGGGCTTCTTGAACGTGGCACGCATCAAAGGCAGCCACACGGCCATGAAATCCGCCATGCTGGCAGCGGAAGCCGTGTTCCCCCTGCTGGAAAGCGACACCGAAAAGCAACCTGCACACGGCAAAACGGCGGCGCGTTATCAAGGCCTGTTCGAGCAAAGCTGGCTGTATCAAGAATTGCACGCCATCCGCAACATCCGCCCCGCGTTCAAATGGGGGCTGATTCCCGCCATGATGTATACCGGCTTGGAGCAATACGTATTCAAAGGGCGGATGCCTTGGACGATTGCCCACCACGGTACGGACGCAGGCAGCCTGCACCCCGCCAAAGAATATACGCCCATCGAATATCCGAAGCCCGATGGCAAAATCACCTTTGACCGTTTGAGCAGCGTGTTCCTGGCGGGCGTATCGCACGAAGAAAACCAGCCTGCACACCTGCAACTGCGCGACCCCGCGCTGGCGATTGACCTGAATTACGCGCAATACGCCAGCCCCGAAACGCGCTACTGCCCTGCCGGCGTGTATGAAATCGTGCAGCAAAACGGCGGAAAGCCGCGCCTGCAAATCAACGCGGCCAACTGCCTGCACTGCAAAACCTGCGACATTAAAGACCCGGCGCAGAACATCACATGGACCTGCCCCGAAGGCGGCGGCGGACCGAATTACAGCGCCATGTAATCCGTCCGCGCCATCCAAAAGCAGCCTGCACTTCCATTTCGGAGTGCAGGCTGCTTTTGGGGCGGATTTTCAGCGCAGGTTAAGGTTTCGCAGCATTTTTCTGCTCGCTGCTTGCCGCCTGTGCTTGCTTGAAATATTGCTCTGCTCCATCAAAAAAGGATGCGTAATTCGGCCCAAGCTGCTTCGAAAGCACTTCAATCGGTGTCGGCACAAGCGTTTTTCCCCAGCACTTTTTCGGGATTCTCTTCGGTTCGGGGCTGGCTACCAAAATCACATTCGGCTGGGATTTTTGCCACACCAAAAAAGTATGCTCGGGCATTTGGCAATTCATGCTCGAATTGTCTCCCAGTTCGGCGGCAAATTCGTGTACCACCCGCGCCGTGTCCACCGACAAACCCAAAGAGCGTAAATCCATTCTGCCGGATTCACGCGATTCTTCGCTGTATCTGGATGCTCCGGTACGCCAAAACCCTTTAGCAGCATCCCAATATTTGTCGTTGTCCCGACGGATGAACCTCACTTTAAACATCGCGCCGAATTCCGGCAGCAATGCGGTCTGCACATTCTCCAAAAAACAGCTGGACAAATAAACATAACGCTCTACCGATTGGTTATAAGGAATCTCCGGTGGCTTGCCATTGGCTTGCGGGATAAGCCGCCATTCCAAATCCTTACCCGCACAAAGCCATTGCCCGATACTGACCGGTTTTTTAGACTCGGTATAAATTGTACTATCCCGCCAATAGTCATCCTGATCGCTCAATCTCCTTTCCATAACCGTAATAGGAATGCCGTTCCACACAACCGGGTGAGGAAATTTTGCATTAATAAATTTGTCGGGTTCGGATTGCTTGCGCTTGGCAATCTCGGTTTCGAGATATGTTCCAGCCGGCATGGCGATACCCGCAACGGTTTGCGGCGCAGGCAACGTGATTTGGCTCAATTGTTCAAGACGTTCGCGCTCCCTGCTTTCCCGTTGGGGTAAAAGTACGAAACCAATGTACCAATATCCCGCCAGAGAAAACATGACAATATCCAACAGAATCCAACCGGAACTCAGTTTTTCTGTTTTTTTGCCTGGAGTAAGGCAGATAACCAATATCCAATACACCAACCGCGTCATTACATAAGGCAACAAAATAAAATAGACACCGCCCAGTATCAAAATAATGCTTATGAGAGTTTCCCCCATCCCGCCATAAGGCGCGGCCAATGCCAATGCCGGCTGCATGAAAACCGAAAGTGCAAGGGTTTTGGTCACTATTTTCATGGTGTTCTCCAATAAAGTGCAGGCTGCCTGCAAGCGTGGGTTTATCGGCCCAACCTACGGCTGCTGAGTTGTTGCCAAACGGCTTTTGCCCGTGTGTTTTTGAATGTGCAGGCTGCTTTTTGAACCGTTTAAGGGCTTTGAAAGCAGCCTGCATTTTTGAACTTCATCGGACTGTGTATTATATGACATATGCCGCTGCAGCAGGGACGGAAAGTAAAAAAAGTAATGCGTCCGGCATGGGTGGTACGGTATAATCCGCACCACATTACAGCAATCTGTTTTAACCACCATAAATAAGGAATGATTATGCCGTCTCACAAAAAACACCTGCTGGCCGCCGCCGCGCTGGCTACCCTGCTGGCGGGCTGCGCCACCACCATCAGCCCGATCGATACCCTGCGCTGGCGCGGCAAAAAAATCAGCGCTTTTGTTGCCGAACGCAATCGCATGCCCGATATCGTACGCCGCAACTGCGTGAAAAATAATGAAGTGCGCAACCTCTATGCCTGGCGCATCGAAGTCTATGAAACCCGTCAGGCTTATGTGGGCCAATCCGGCAATGTGCAGTATTACCAAAACTACCGCCATTATATCGGCCACGAATACAGCATCGTAGTAACCAAGCCCGACGGCACCATCCTCTCAGTGCGCGATACCTTCTTTGGCAATGCCGATAAAGAATACGGCTGCGAAGAATACCGCGAAGAGCTCAAGCCGTAAAACAGGCCGTAAGCCGCCGATAGGGCGAAAACCGCCCGTGGCGCAGCCAATCAAGCCGACACACCGGCCAAGCCCCGCGTGTGGCGCGCCATTGCCATATGGCCATTTCAACGGCCAAGTGAAGCCGGTGGGCTTGGATAAGCCGGATGGAGAACTAGACGAAAGTATCCTGCGCCATCCGCGCTAGAGCGTTTGGCAGAAGATACGAAAAGGCTACCTGAAAGCTGAAACCGCGTGCGTGCGGGACGCACACACCCTACCTGTGCGGGCTACGCTTGCTTGTGGTGATAAAGGGGTGAAATTTCAGGCGGCAAGCCGAACGATTTTTTCAGACGGCTTTGAACGAGGCGGCGGATTTGGAAATCCGAACCGTGTTTGCTGTGCAGGCTGCTTTTTGAACCGTTTAAGGGCTTTGAAAGCAGCCTGCATTTTTGAACTTCATCGGACTGTGTATTATATGACATATGCCGCTGCAGCAGGGACGGAAAGTAAAAAAAGTAATGCGTCCGGCATGGGTGGTACGGTATAATCCGCACCACATTACAGCAATCTGTTTTAACCACCATAAATAAGGAATGATTATGCCGTCTCACAAAAAACACCTGCTGGCCGCCGCCGCGCTGGCTACCCTGCTGGCGGGCTGCCAGGGTTCGCTTGCCTACGAACTGTTGCAGGCTGCCAAAGGAAACAACGGCCCCACTTCCGCACGGGAAGTCGAATCCATGATGCCGGTTGTGGAAGCAATGAAAGGTTTGCCTTCCAAAGCGGAACTGGCCACGCGCCCAATGCACCCGCGCAAATGGGGCGGATATGCCGCCTCGCCCGAGATAAAAATGATATGGACAACCGACAAAGCCTTCGACACCCCCGAAGCCGCCTCGGCAGACGCACTCAAACAATGCCGCCAGGCCGGCGGCCAAAACTGCCAAGCCATCGTTCTTTACAGCAATCTGTGCTTTACCATAGCGCGGGGGCAACGCAACGGCAAACCCTTTGAATCAATGGGCTACGGCCCCACCCACGAGTTTGCCAAAATAGTTGCAACGGGCAACTGCCAAAACCAGGGCGGTCAGGGCTGCCGCCACGTCGTCGAGGCAGCTCCCTCCTGCGCCGTCCCTTGCAACGTCGTCACCAACAAATCCTGCCGCTACGAAGACCCTGCGTATATCTTCCCCAACAAAGGCATGAGAATGCAAAAGATGCCGTCGTTTTTCCGCTAGGCGGATTCGCATTTGAAGTGCAACTTTCCATAACAGAAAAAGGCCGGTATGCGGTAGCATACGGCCTTTCCTGCAAGAAAGATTGCCATGGGCTACACACAACTGACCCAAGACAAACGATACCACATCCAATACCTATCTCGCCACTGCACCATTACTGAATCTGTGTGTTTTTGAATGTGCAGGCTGCTTTTTGAACCGTTTAAAGGCTTTGAAAGCAGCCTGCATTTTTTAACTTCGTTGAAACTGCGTTTTCAGGCTGCCTGAAAGCTGAAACCGCGTGCGTGCGGGACGCACACACCCTACCTGTGCAGGCTACGCTTGCTATTGACATCCCAAAACCAAGGACATTAAAAGACAAATTCAGGTCAACGAAGGCAGATTAATGCAGCGTACCGTTTGGTCCTTCATCAGAGTCGCAAAAATTGCAGTAATGATAGACATCGACGTCTATTTCCGTACCTGTCAGATAACAAAATTCTATGATTTCCCGACTAAATCCTATATAGGGATTTTGTTCTGCATCCACAACATATTCAGGGACAACTTCCAACCAAAATTTTGCTTGGTATTGCTGACGGAATCGGGCAAGTGCATCAATGTTTTCGTGCAATTGGCGGACAATCCGCAGACACTGCCCTTCTGCATCATTTACCGGCTGATCTTGGCGACAGCCATTCCATGCACTCCAATCAGTCGGCTTCGGGCGCAGTATTCCGTTAGCCCAATGCGTCTCTCCACATCGGGTAACAGAAAACGGCTGGATACCAAGCAATTGCGTCAATTCATCGGCGCAATTGTGGTCGGATACCATACGGAAATAGCTGTAACAATTGGGGAGAATCATCATATTTTTGTTTTCAGACAACCTTCACATCATCCCTACAACTCAATCCCTTTCAACTTCGCCACCGTGTTGATGTCTTTGTCGCCGCGCCCCGACAGGTTCACCAGAATCACTTGGTCTTTGCCCATCTTCGGCGCGTTTTCCACCGCCCAAGCCACGGCGTGGCTGGATTCCAGCGCGGGGATGATGCCTTCAAAGCGGCACAGCAAATCAAAGGCTTCGAGTGCTT
>ERZ773008.1223-NODE-1223-length-18273-cov-8.822154_pt1 | contig 18273 bp, 10 predicted proteins | sample MGYA00580664_ERZ773008 | MGnify/ENA primary metagenome ERZ773008 (study PRJEB29015, sample SAMEA2738016) | human oral metagenome | biome: human oral; feature: human-associated habitat; material: dental | place: China | collected 2048 ... | reverse complement strand
AGTTGGCTACTCCAAAGGTAAGCTTACCATCATTCGAACCATTACAAGTCTCATCTATAGTAGTATGAGAAGTGATTTTCATTTCTTTGCCAGCCTCAATTGGTAAGGCTACATCCACCTTGAGAGTAGGACAGCTTACAGGTCCTTGGAATACATAGATGTCATCAATAGCAAAGTCATTACCATACCAGAAGTTACGTGTATTTTGAATTTGAATTTTTACACGATCAATATTTCCTGGGTTAATATCTCCTATATTATCTGAAGAAATACGCACCCAATCCATGCTTCCTCCAATATTATAATCTATCTCAGAAGAAGTTACTTCCCCTATTATTGCATTTGTTGTAGGATTTACTACACGTACACGAATATCTGGTTTTATAGCGTCATCTCCTTGAGGTGAACGTCTTGGTGTTTTTCTATTAAGATTCAATATGTAAAGTTCAAATCCAATAGGTGCATTTGGCACTATATCTACTGTCTTTTCATAAAGTGTTTCTCCCAATCCTACATTTGGCCCCATATCTATATACATATAGCGACCTCGATCATCTGCTCCATTAGAGGTATGATCTTTAGGAGCATCTGCTATCCAAAAAGTATCATTAGGTCCTAAATCCAAATGACATGGACCGGCTGCATTCCACCAAGCATTACGGAATGCCTTATAACTTAATATCGCATACTTGTTAGGTCCTAAAGAACAAGGGTAACCATAAGTCAAATTAGATGAAATTGCTGTATTACTATCTCTATTTAATCCAGCAAAATTAGTAGCATCTCCCTCTCCGAAATCTTCTCTAAAGAGTTCTTTCTTAGGCGTTACAGTTTTCTTATAGAAGATACGTGCATATTGGGTAGTACCTCCTTTAGATTTATCAATAGTCAATTTGTTAATAGTACCTGTACCTTCATAGTTACCATTCCATTCGGCAGGTAGTGAAGATAGTGGTGCTCCTGTCTCCACATGGTAGCTATAGTCGCTACGAGAGGTAACAAAGGTAGCTTGTGCAGATCCTTCACAGTCGTAAGTAAGGGTACTGGTGATTTCAGGCGCCAAGAGCGGTGCTTCTACCTTTACAGTATACTCTATTTCACAGGCTGTTACCCCTCCGGCAGGAGCATGGCTACGTACCTTGACGTTGTAAGTACCTACAGGTACATTGTCCCAACGCAAGTCGTTAGCATCCCAAGTAATGGTAGTCCCTGCTGGGATAGCATTCCAAGTAATTCCACCATCCAAGGAGACATCATACTTACCACCAGATCCTACCCCGCCAGCAGTACCGTTACCACCACCGAGACCAGAGACACGTACAGAGGCATGAGCATGATTGGTTGGGTTTTCTCCTACCTTACAAGCCAAGTGAGATACATTGGCAAAACCAGTCAGCGGTCCGTTACCTTCATTGATCGTTACGATCTGGTCATCAAAGTCAGGGCCAGAAAGATATTCGAGACGACCATTGTTCATCACCTGATAGGTTTCTTCTGGCCAAGAACACTCCTTGCTACCACGCTTGTAGTATACACGGAGACGATACTTACCAGAGGTAAGGCCCGTAAAGGTCTTGTTAGGATAATCTTGGAACATCCAGTTGCCAGAGAAGGTACCTCCGGCATTGGCTTTTTCGATAGCATAACGCACAGAGTATTTGGTCACATCAAAAGACGGATTGTTAAGCGTTATGGTAATAGTACCTGCTGTGGTAGAACAGTCTGCTGAGGTAGCTGTAGCTGTAAAGGTAGGCTTAGGTTGTAACTGATAGGTTATATTCCTATGTACAGTACAACCATTGGCATCAAATACTGCAACTTGATATTGTTTAGATCCTGAGGTAAAAGTGGGATCATTAATTTCAAAGGTATAAGCAGTTAAGTTCCCTACATTAGGACGCTGTAAGATACCTGTTGCCTCCAACCAAACTGTATATGGCGGAGTCCCTCCCGAGTAGGTAATAGAAATTCTCTTAGTAGGTCCACAAGTAGGATCTTCAGGTGTTACTGTAAGTAGCTTTAATTCAGGTAACTCATTGATTTCTACTATCTGAGCTAGAGTAGTACAGTTGCGCTGGTTAGGTACTACTGTAACTTCATATTTTCCTTTGCCTAAGGTGCTGATAGCTGCCTTGGAAACATTGTCCCAGTTGTTGGAATCGCGCTTGCTATCATTATCTACCGTTACACGCACTATCTGAGACCCTGCTTGTTTTTTGACGATGACATCCACTGGTAGGGAGACATTGCCATGTAGCATAACATGAATGGCTCCTCCGGAAGGATTCTGTCCTACACACTGTACATCCTTTTTGGTGAGGGTCAGGGTTGGATCCGTACCTGCCGTGGTGGTCTCCTGCACGGTGATCTTCTGTTCGAAAGTACATACATTATTTTGGAACTGAGAAGAGCCTCCAGCAAGTTTCGGACGTAGGGTCACAGTATATTCCCCACGGGCAGAAACTTGATGTTCGAAGTTGTTATTACCTCCAGGTACATCCGTCCAACCCACGGAAGCAGAAGGACCATCTATCTTATATTGGTATTGTCCGTTAGGGATATTACTTACCTTGAGCCACCCCTGAGCGGTAGCTGTAGTAGCCCCATTACATACAAGTGACAGAATGTTTTCCTTAGCCAAAGTATAATTACCTGATGCCTTGTAAGCACGGAAGTAATAATCCGCGTCACAATTGCCTGGATTCTTAAGAACAATAGCGAAGTGAGTACCATTGTTGCTCACCTGATTGTCGTTGATTGTAAAAGTCTTTCCTGTACCCAAGCGTTCCCAGTTGGCTGGTTCAGCAGCTACGGAAGCTGGAGGACAAGAAGGTACTAGCTGAGAAGTATTTCCTTTGTAACGGTACCAGATCACATCACTATCGGGGAGACTTACTCCAGTGGTAGAGAGGGTCACTGAAGGACCGCAAAGTGCCACCTGTAGGTACTCAAGACCTGTATTGTTACAAGTCTGACGCTCCACCACACGACTATTGTTGCGCAATGGATGCAGGGCATCGTTGCCAGTACGAGGTGTGATGTTGAAAGTCAAGGTTGTAGGGTTCTGACAAGCAGAAGCTCCTCTTTCGAGTACATAAACACCAGCCTCAGTGATACGGTACTTACGCTCAGTACTAAGTACTTGGGTACTTCCTTGTCGTGTCCACTTATAAGAAGGATAACCAGCCCCTCCATCGAGCTCAAAGGCAGCACAATATGGATAAGTATTATTAGCCGCTTGGCTACAAGGGGAATCATCGATAAAGAAAGTAGTAGGCTTAGCTTCACAGTCAGAGAGCTTGCTATAAGAAAGCTGTTCTAAGTTTTCATTAGGTCCTACGACACTATACTTAAGGACAGGCTGGAACTCAAGTTTGTTAGAACAAGCATCACGGAAAGCTCCACAATCTGTTGCCGCCTTTACATTAATTGTAATAGGCGCGGACATAGGAGCATTAGCATTGGCAGGAAGACCTGCTGCAGGAATGGTAAACTTGAGCAAGGTACGTCCTGTATTATTATGGTTGTCCGTTTTACCAGCAAAGGTAGCTCCCAGCGGCAAGGCTTCATGACTTATATAATTAAGCCCCTTAGGCAAGAGCGCCTCCAAGGTAATGGCAGAAGAGGCATTACCAGAGCCTACATTGCGTAGGGTAATTTCATATTTAGCAGTAGCTCCTAAGGCAATACGCTGACCTGAGATGTCAGTACCGGCGGAGTTTTTCACGGAGGTAACCATCTCAAAAGCAGGTCGTGCAGTAGGTATAGAAGCTACATTAGCAATATTAATAAAGGCATCATAACCTCCATCACTTGCTTTGTATTTTACAGTAGTAGAAGTAGTTCCTGCTGGAGGATTCTGTGTGCCAAAGACAGACACATCCCACCCAACAGAAGGTTGTGAAGCATCATTTTCGCGAGTAATTATTCCTTTGAAAAAATTATTCCCTTCTCTTCCATTGTAAGGAGTAACTTGTCCATTCACTTCTACTTTATCCCCATTTACAGAGGCTTCCCCTCCGAGTGCTACTTGTCCATACTTAGGCCATATATTATTGTGAGCTCCTGGTGGAGTAGTTGCTGCTGCAGCTACAAAACCACTATAGTTATAGGTAAACTCTGTAGCAGCTCCCGCTCCTACACGCTGGAATGGGTTGTGTACCTCAATCCATTTGCTGACTGTTGTACCTTTAGCTTTAGGATCTTCGTAGACTACTACCAAAGCCCAACCAGGCTGAAACTTCCAAGAAGTCCCGCCATTATTATATATATCATTTACTTGAAATTGACCATTGAGATTTCCTGCACGAGCTAAGGCTTGCAGATCAGCAGTCACATCTGCCCAACGATAATAGTAAGAGTCATCTGTTACCTTTGTACCATCATTAACAATTGTCTTTCTAGGGTCAATATCATCATTTTGTCCTGCTACATACTGAGTACCATTTGGCTTGTACCATATAAGACGCCCATCAGAAGGATCATACTCAAAGTCCCCTACATTCCCTAAGGCATGATCAGGCCAACAAGACGAACCTGCCTGTTGGATATTCACTGCGGGGAAGTTATAAGTACCTACCTTAGTTCCTCCAGAGTTGTACCAGTCAAAACCATTCTTCACCATAGTACCCCCTTTGTATCCTTCTACTAGGATGGATACACTTCCGGATACTCGACTTCCATACCACCAGGTACGGTAGTTAAATTTTAATTTTTGACTAGGAAAATCCTGACGAATATTTGCTATATTAAAAAGCACTGCCTCTCGTCCTGTTCCTGTGTTATCACCACTCCATTGTGCATATCTAGCAGGAAAGGTACTTCCCCTACACCATCCCCCTTGTCCTGTAAATGGTTGAGAGGCTGTCACACGGATATCCAAGTCCCTACCATCAGTGAACTGAACCCTATATATAAGGTAATCTGCATCGTTCCATTGCACAGCTTGAGATTCTTCATGTCCTCCTTGTGAAGTAATTGCTTTATTAATAGAAGGGCCTACCAAACGAACCTGATTCATCGCATTACGATTACCTGCATGTCCTCCCCAATAGAGGCGTGCCCACTTGATATTGACGGGACAATTAGGGTCTGTCTGAGGAATATTAAGGGTATAAGGAGCGTCCGAACGGTTCCCTATTAGCTCAAAATCTCCCTTAACCACTGCCTTATAGGCAGGTGCCCCTTGTGCGAAAGCCGTGATCCCTGAAAGTAATAGGGTCACGGTACAGAGAAAATGAAATAGTTTTTTCACAATTGTTTTTTTTAAAAAAATGGTATCCATAATTGTTTAGTTTTTATTCCTCTTATCCCTACCCCCTGAAGAGGAATTGAGATTTGAAGAGATGGCTGAGATGGATTTGTTTATTTTAGTTTTGCATACTTCTACCTACTTTGCATTTATTTATAGAAGGTGAAATAAACAAAAAAGTCAAATACATGAGAGTAGCTGTGTTTTTCTATAAACACATTTAAGGAAAATAAATTGTTAATTAATTAAGAATCAATTTATTACAAATACTATTCCCCTTACCCTAAAAGACTACTTTTTATGGGCAAATATATATATTTTTTTAGAAATCAAAAGGCTATTTTTGTTAAAATGAAAACTTTATGATTTGTTTAACAGTAGCCAGTGATTAGACCACTGACTACTGAATTTTTAATACCTTTTTTTCTTACAAAGCCTTCACTTCTAACACCCAAATACCTCCTACGAAGTCTATATTGACCATCTGTTTACGCATAAGAGCTTGTGCTTCTTCGAGAGACATATTTCCTTTGCCTAAATATACATAATTCAAGCCGTTCTTCTTATTGACAAAAGTACCTACTTCATAACGTTTGGCCATTTGCTGACGGAAATTGAAGGCATTACGTGCACTAGCATATACCCCAATGATGACATAGTGTCCAGGAGGTACACCTTCCATAGTTTCTATCTTAACAGAGATTGGTGCTTGATTTGGTTTTACAGGCATTTTTGTCAAGTCAGGCTGTTTCACCAAAGGTTCTGGTTTCTTTTCTTCAGTCTTTTCAGGAGTCACCTGTACAATCTCAGGTCTCTTAGTAGGGTTCCTTGGAGTTGGAGGAGGGGCTACTTTCTGTCGTTCGCCACCGAACTGTACATTGAGATACACCCCAAAGGTGCTACCCAGCTGAGGAATTTTTACCCCTATAGGGTTTTCATACTCTACCCCAAGGCTCCACTGCTGGCGTAGATTGACCCCTACTCCGGCTAAGAGCCCGTTGCGCTGGGTGTAGCCCACATTGAGCCATCCTAAGGCGGGGAGATCGAGCATGGCACTACCGCCAAAGTTGTAACCATCATATTCCTTAGTCGCACGAAAAGCCGCTGACCAATAGCCATTTTCCAAGAGGCTGTTGTTGCTCTCCAAAGCGGTGCGATACATCAGGTGTGCTGTAAAAGTCTTGTCACGGAACTCGGTCATGGCCTGGCCCGCTCCGGAGGAATAGTCAATAAGGTTCTCGGCCATTCCTGCTATATAGAAGTCCCCAAAGGCAATGTATCCCCCTGGTTGTACATTGATATCGAAAGAGTTGCCTACATTGAGCAAAGGATCGGTAGGATCGGCTGCACGAATGCGCCCCTTGTCCAAGCCACTAAAGGAAGGCACTACACTGAGTCCCAATCCTATACGTACCTGATCGGAAAGGGTGATAAGGTGACCATAGTTGAGCACGACGCCGTAATTGGTCATCACTGTAGCATTGCGCTTGAAGACCATTGCATTCATTGAGCTGGTTTCCCTCCAATTGCGGCCATAGGAAAGCCCCATAAGAGAGAAGTTGTCATTCTTATAGCCCGACCACTGGTTGCGATAGTATAGACCTACATTGTGCTCTTGGTAGTTGACAATAAGCGGGAAAGCTGGATTGGCAACAAATGTATTGAAGCGCACAAAGGCATGGGTAGGCATCTGGTATGGCATATAGAATCCCTTCTGCTCTTGCGCCAAGGCGAAGGCAGAGATGAGAAAGCAAAGCCAAATCTTATATAAGAGTCCTATTTTCATTTTTAATGGAATATGGTTATAGTTCCGCGCTGCGTTTTACCATCTTTTTCTAATTCATAGAAGAAGTAGATAGCAGCACCTTCACGAGAAGGTATTGATTCGAAATTTGGAAAATCGTTGTTATATTGGTTAGCTTGGTATACAATTTCACCAGTTTGTTTGTATATAGTTACTTTGGCACCTGCCCACTGGGAGGGGAGTATCCACTTGCGGTTGAGGTCTTCTCCACGAAGAAGCAAGATATTAGGAACCTCTACCCCATCATAGTTGAGCACATACCTTATATTAATCACCCCTTCGGTACCTCCACAAGCAGCAGCATAGGGTGTAAGGTCAATACTCTGTCCGCCTATGCTTACGTTGCCTTCCTTGAGCTTGGCCACAAACTGATATTCGCCTGCAAGCGATCTGAAGGCAGGATCCTTCTGAGAGGTGGCAGGGATCACATATTTTTTGTCTGTTTCACCTGTTACATCTTTTTTCTCTTCCCAAGGCTGAGTGTTGTCCTTACGGTGATACCACTTATAGGTAAAGAGTTCCTGTAGGAAGTTTCCAGAGAGGGTTGGGATAAGTTCGAGAGCACGATCACTTTCGAGCTCAGTAGCCCCTGTGCTGGTAGTAATGGAGATCGCTGTAGGGACATCAACATTCATGAGCTTGATCTCATTGGAGTTGAAAGCACCGCTGACCATCAAGTGATAGACACTCACTGTATTGGTACTGGTCACCGAGAGTTCCTTGCCAGAGCCTACTGCTACGCCATCCTTTTTCCATTGGAAAGTATACTGATCATAATCCGCATTAGGAACAAGAGTTTTTTTCTGTTCAGAACCTATTACAATCACCGCCTCGAGCTTGGAGAGCTCCAAGATTGCCTGAGAGGCGCCACAAGGAGCATTACCCTGCTTGAAGCCAATGGTAGGGATATAGCGAGAAGGCTCTTTCACCTGAAGCTTGAGTACATCCGTACTCACCTTAGTCCCACAGGCATCGTATACCTCCGCCACGAAAGTCCCTTCTGAAGGTACTTGAAAAGAGCGGGTGGTATTCTCCTGAAGGATATTGGAAGGGTCATCCTCCTTGAACCACTTGACTGTAAGGGTCTCTGTAGAAGGAATATCCAACTCTATAACTGGACGACGATAAGGGAAAGAAAAGACCACATCGTTATTCTCATGGCCGAGCCACTTGATATCGCCAGGGTTCACCCCAGAGCGATCGGTAACGGTCACAGTATTGGACTTGATCACACAACCATCAGTCTCGGTAAGAGTGACATAGTAGCTACCAGTATCACTCACCGTATAAGTATTGGTAGAGGCACCCGATATTTCTGTATTGTTTTTATACCATTTATATATACCCGTAAGAGAAGGGTTGGAAAGTGCAGAAGTCAGTGTGATGGTTTGTGCGGGACACTTCACCTGAGTTTCTCCACCAGAGATGGTGAGCAAGCCAGCCGTGTTGCGCTCGGTGACTTTGATCACATTGGAAGTAAGCGGACAAGCACCCGCTGCGGTAGCTGTTACCTTATAGTCTCCCGCCTCAGTAACATTGTAAGTAGCAGTAGAAGCCCCTGTGATGGCCACTTCCCCCTTATACCACTGATAGGTAAAGGTATTGGATCCACCATTTTCGACCTCTGTCTCAAGTGTAGTGGGAACACCTGCACAGATTTCACGAGGAGAAGCCCCCTTGATCTTGAGTGCCATAGAGCCTGAAGAGCCTGCTAAGGTAGCGGTAACCTGATTGGAGCGCAAGGAAGTAGAACAACGGCCAAAATCAGGGTCCACAGCATATACTCCGGGAGTAGTTACTGTATAGCTGCTACCAGTAGCCCCAGGGATAAGTTGGCCATCCTTATACCACTTATATACAGCGGCAGTACTTCCTCCTGTGACAGAGATAGTACGTCCACCAGCCCCTGGACAGAGCTCTACATTGTTAAAATTGTTCAACTGAGTAGGAGTAGCATCGCCTAAGTGGTGCGCCTCGAAGGGAGCACTCACCCCAATAACCTCAGGTGAGGTACTACGAATACGGATCTTATAAGCCAGACCATCAGTACCTGCCGGCAGGTTGAAGAGAATTTCAAAGACAGACACCTGGTTTCCACGCTCGGTGATCTCACCAAGCTTTATAGGAGAGCCAAAATTCCCATTGGCATCAGAGAGTTCTGCGATGAACTTATTATCAGGATTGGCACGGGTACCCTTCCACTTGAAGTATACCTTGACCTGACCGGAGGAATTGCGCACACAATAATAATTATTGGATTCGCTACTTCCAGTCTGGATGCTATATATCTCACGTGTTGTCTGTCCATAAAGCATTCCTGTCACCAAGAGCAAGAACAGACAAGCGATGTATTTCAATTTTTTCATAGTACGTTTATTGATTAAAAAATTTCATAAATTTGGTATGTGTTACCATAATGGAATATTGACTCTTTTCTTTACTTTTTTACAAGGCGTGGAAAAGCGATGCAAATATATAAAAAAGTTTTTATACGTTGTTTTTTTCTTAAAAGTTTCAGAGAGGTCTTAGGAAAAATTCTATAAGATCTTAGGGGTAGAATTTGCCTATAGCCTCCGTAAATACAGGGCTTTACAAAAAATAAACCCTCAGAAAATCACTTTCCTAAAAAGTTATTAACATTTTTTAAAATTATAAACAGCGATCAATTATCAATGGTCAATGGTTAATCGTTAATGAGTAATGAAAAAAATTTGTTTGTTATAGAAAAAACATTTACTTTTGTAATCGTGAAAGCACTATGTCGAAAATATCTCCTTGCTGCTATAGGCTATGCCCGCCGCCACAAAATTCGTGTGGGGATCGGGATTATACTATTATTATGGTATAGTCTGTGCCTGCCACGAGAACTTTTCCCTCAGGGGTATGCTACTATAGTCGAGAGCAGTGATGGCAAGCTCTTAGGAGGCAAAATCGCCCCTGATGGGCAGTGGCGCTTCCCTGAATTAGACAGTGTCCCCCACAAGCTTAAAGAAGCTATCTTAGCCTACGAGGATGCTTATTTCTACTATCATCCAGGGGTGAATCCTATCTCCACAGGCAAAGCCCTACTTACAAACCTACGCCATGGGCGCACGCGGCGTGGAGGCAGTACCCTTACCCAACAGGTGATTCGCTTGGCTCGTAAGAACAAAAAGCGCACTTATGGCGAAAAACTCATCGAGGCCATTTGGGCAACGCGTCTTGAACTACGTTATAGCAAGGAGCACATTCTCCGCCTCTATGCCTCCCACGCACCCTTTGGTGGGAATATCATCGGAGCTGAGATGGCCGCTTGGCGCTACTTTGGGGTACCTGTATGGCAACTCTCCTGGGCAGAAGCTTGTACCCTTGCGGTATTGCCCAATGCTCCAGGGCTTATCTACCCAGGGAAAAACCAAACCTCCCTGAAGCGTAAGAGAGATTTTCTCTTAGACAAATTGTACAAAAATCATACCATAGATAAAACCACCTACGAGCTTGCCCTGAGCGAATCCCTGCCTGAGAAGCCCCATGAGCTGCCCAATATGGCACCTCACTTGGTGGAACGAATTGCCAAAAGCCACCGTGGAGAGCGCAAGCGAAGTACTATAGACTATCCCCTACAGGAGAAAGTCAACCAGATCGTAGAGAAGTACTATCGCTACTACAAGCGCTTTGAAGTACATAACCTCTGTGCCATGGTTGTGGACATTCAGCGGCAAGAAGTCCTCGCTTATGTAGGGAATAGCCCCACCGATGGCGAGCACCAGAAGGATGTAAATATCATTCACCGACCTCGTAGTACCGGAAGTGTACTCAAGCCCTTCCTCTACGCGGCTATGCTCGACAGTGGGGAGCTGTTACCTGAAGAGTTCGTTGCCGATGTACCTACCCATATAGCAGGCTATGCCCCCCAGAACTTTGAAAACACCTATGAGGGAGTAGTGCCCGCCGATGAGGCGCTGTATCGCTCGCTGAATATTCCCTTTGTACTACTCTTACGACAGTATGGCATCAGTAGGTTCTACCAACAGCTACGCAAGCATAGGCTGTACTCCATCAACCGCCACCCCGACCACTACGGGCTTTCCTTGATCCTGGGAGGTGCTGAGAGCAGCCTATGGGAACTCTCACAAGCCTATACTCATATGGGGTTTGAACTCAACCATTACAACCAAAAGCACAGCTACCTCTCCCAGTCCTTTCAGCCATTGAGCTATCTGCCCCGAGAGCGTAACTATGGCAAGGAGCAGCAGGAGAAAACCCACCTAAGTGCAGGAGCTATCTATAAAACCTTAGAGGCTCTCACCCAGGTGAACCGTCCCTCTTTCGACTCGGCTTGGCGCTATTATGCCTCCTCGAGAAAAATCTCTTGGAAGACAGGTACCAGTTTTGGCAACCGCGATGCATGGTCTATAGGGATGAATGCCAATTACTTAGTAGGCGTATGGGTTGGCAATGCCTCTGGAGAAGGACGACCAGAACTCACAGGAGTAGGTACTGCCTCCCCTGTGATGTTGGAGATATTCCAGTGGCTTGCGAAGAACCAATGGTTTGCCTCTCCAAAAGAAGATTTACAACAAGTAGAAGTATGTGCCATAAGTGGGATGCTTGCCAGTGACATCTGCCCTAAGAAGCTGATAACTACTGCCAAAGCAAGCCTATTAGGTACTCCATGTAAATATCATAAGTGGGTACACCTCAGCCCTGATCATAAGTGGCAAGTGACAGCGGATTGTCAGCCCATCTCAGCGATAGACTCCAAGAGCTGGTTTGTCTTGCCCCCTTTGATGGAATGGTTCTACCGCAAGGGGCACCCCACTTACCTACCCTTACCACCCCTACGGGAAGACTGCCTGGGGGGAGAGCGCCAAGCAGCCTTGGACTTTATCTACCCCAAGGATGGTACTGTTCTTCACCAAGCCAAAGGCTTCGGAGGAGAAGTACAGCCTATTGTAGCCCGTGTGGCCTATAAGCATAGTGGTAAGCTGTTTTGGTACTTGGACGAAACCTATCTAGGAGAGACCCTCCACTTCCACGACATGCAATTGCAACTCAGCCCAGGGGAACACCTTCTGCGATGTATGGATACACAAGGAAATGAGAAAACCATTTCAATAATGGTTAATGACTAATGATTAATGTTCAATGGTTAATGTTCAATGGTTAATCCTTCCTATTGCATTATTATTGGTATTATTCATTTAAGTTTCGCAGGTCATTTTTAGGTTATAATTAGATTTGTAATTAGTTAATAATCAATATATTGAAAAATAAACCTCCCCCTTGCCCCCTCCGAGAGGGGGAATAAATTCGTTGAAAAAGATAAAAATTGTCTATCAATCTGGAAAATGTCCTTTCTATAACTCCTTGAGAATCATAAACTATCTCATTCCCCCTTTGGAGGGGAAAGCCAGCGAGTGCTCACAGCTGGGTATGTGAGGGATTGAATATCAATAAGTTACAGAACTTTCAAAACTTAAATAAATAATTTTTCTTGTAAAAAACCCTTAGATTCATTTTCTTCTAAAACGACACAAATACCCCTCCTGTGAAAACGGTATACCCTTTTCGAATTGGGACTATAGGCTTGGTATGGTAAAGATATTGGTAGGAGAACCAGACCCCGAAGTGCTCCGTAACCTTATGACGAAGATCTAAAGCTAATGCCCAACGTGGATTGACAATATTGCTATCTAGACGATTGTGCATATAGGCACTGGCGATAAACAACCATTTCTCGGTGAGTTGGAACTTAAAGCCTGTATGTAGTTGCGACTTGACACTCCTTTGGTACTTATTCCCCTCAAAAGTATGAGGAAGCGGTACCCCATTGTAGTTCCACTGTTCATATTCACCAAAGAAGCCAAGTCCCATCAGCCAAATAAAGTGCTCTGTATGAACTAAATGAAATCGAGATTGTAGTCCTGCGGCCAATTTCAATTCCAATCCTCTGGAGGGTGTCCATACGGATTCCGCAAAAGGATAGATCTCTATCGCTCTATGAATCATATACCGATATTCCCCATGTAGGAAACCATTGTTGACTGAGGTATTTTCCCCTGAACGAATCATCTCCACTTGGTTAAAGAAAGTCAAGGCATGCTTCTTCTTGAGCAAGAAGGTAATATTGGCATTATTTTTCAACAGGAAGAAGTCCTCCCGCTCCGTCTTGAAATTGAACTCAGGGGCTATGATACCCTGTATGACGCGTGCTGTGTCAATAGGCGTTGCCAAACTCTCTGTAAAAATCATTTGCGCCTCTGCCATTATAGGCATAAGGAAGAATAAATAAAGAAATCTCATAATAATTGTTAATGGTTAATTGTCAATTGCTCATAATATCTTCTGGAACAAAGTTTATCAAATACAACTTTTTCTTAGCTCGTGTAATGGCTGTGTATAACCAACGGAAATAAGCCACACTTTGACCTTCGGGAAGAAAGGGTTTTTCTACAAATACCTTCTCCCACTGTCCACCTTGGCTCTTATGGCAGGTAACTGCATAGGCATACTTGACCTGTAAGGCATTATAATAAGGGTGTGTCCTTATATTGAGTGGTGCTATAAAGCCCGTTTGCTTGTTATATTCTTGTAATATAGCATGATAAAGTTCATTTTGCTCCTCATAGGTCTGCGAAGGGTTGGGGCTGGTTAAGGTATCCATGAGCAATATAGTCTCAAAAGGTTCTATATGTGGATAGTCCAACAGACGAATCAGTACATGAGCAAAGGTTGCCCCATAAAGCACTTCAACAGATTGTATTTCAAGTACCTCTAGAGTATCCCCATTGGCTATAAATCCTGCGGTATCTGCCGCCCATAGGTAATTATTTTTCACTACCATCAGTTGGTCACCTACACAGAGGGGTGTGTCGTAATCGAAGGCAACCTGTCGTATCTGCTGATTATACTCCACCGCACGCTTATTAGCGCGTACAATAAAGCAGGTCTCCTCCACCCCACTCTCCTCATAGGCTTCCAAGAGAGCATCTTGTACCTCTGAGGCATTCTCCAAAAGGACAATATCCTTAAAAGGGTCTATACGGATACGGAAATTATCCTTAAAGGTCTCTATGCGTTTTCTCAATCGGGTCGCATTGTAGAGGATACCCGACTTACGCCCCTGTCGTACCACATCGGTGAGCACCCCCTCAATAACCTCTTTATGATAGACAAAGGAGAGTCGATCACTATCCAAAGCAGGACTTAGGGGGGTATGTATGGGGGGGAGCTGTGCTGTATCCCCTATAATGAGCAAGCGGCAACGGTCTCCTACATAGACAAACTCCATCAAATCCGATAGTAATGACCCCTTACCAAAGACACTTTCCTCCCCAATCATAGAAGCCTCATCGACCACAAAAAGTGTATTGGAAGCCTTGTTATCCTTTAGGAAAAAGGAAAACATACCATTCTCATCTATTGCCTGATAGATATGCTTATGAATGGTAAAAGCTCGCTGTCCGGTATAGGTAGTCATTACCTTAGCTGCCCTACCAGTAGGAGCCAGCAAGACCACCTTCTGCGAAAGCGCCTTGAGCGTCTTGACCAAGGTATAAACAAGAGTCGTCTTACCTGTACCAGCAAAACCTTTCAGCAAGAAAAGACTCTGCTCATTATCATCAGCCAAAAAGCCCGCAAGCTCCTCTAATACAGACTCTTGAGATTCCGTAGGATCCCAACCAAAGTATTCCAAAAGCAGCTCATAGATATCCTCTATATCCATATGTTGATAAATAATTTCAAAGGTAATAAAAATTTCTTTCCAAAAAAGTCTTTTTTTAAAAAAAATATTGTATTTTTGCTCATTATTGCGAATTTAATACAAACACATTATTATATGAGAAAAGGAATTCAAGCTACTTTATTGATAGTCAGTTTAATAGGACTATATCTGATATACAAATCTATCCAAACACCTATTGAGTTTGCACGTGAAAGTAAGGCTCGTTATGCCAAAGTAATTGCCGTGCTAAAGGATATTCGCAAGAGCGAGGAGGCTTATGAGGCGATCAATAAGACTTATACGAACAATTTTGCCGATTTGGAAAAATTCATTGAAAATGGGCAGTTCTATATCACCACCAGTCGTGATACCAGTTGGACTGCGTTTGACCCACATTTTAAAATAGATGTACTCAAACAGAGTTCGGTTACCGATACTATAGGAAAAGTATCTGTAAAGGATTCTCTATTCAAAGGCTCTGACCGATACAAGCAAATGGCTTCTGTTACTATAGGTGATCATACCATTCCTATCAAGATAGAAACAGGGGTTATCACTCGTGAGAATGAAGTAAAGTTCCCTGTATTTGAAGTGAAAATATCTAAGAAGGACATACTTGAAGGACTAGATGAAGAAGAAATCGAGAAAGAACTCCAGAAAGTAGGAGTAAATGACATCAAAGGACCTTATGTATCAGTAGGTTCTATGACTGAGGTGTCAAGTAGTGGTAACTGGCCTTCTTACTACAACGATAAGTCAGAAAACAAAGGTGGCTCAAGGTAATCATTTACATATTGAGTTTAAAAAAATGTCCATTCAATTGGATGGGCTTTCTTTTTGTATCTTTAACCCAGGGCTTTCTTGTATAGAATCTATCTATTACTTATCTCTGCCACCTTCCATGTCGCCTATTGTTGCCGAACAGGAACTGCAGAACTATCTGAATGAGGAACGGGCGCTCTGTCAGGACTTTGATACCATTAAAGTACTACACAACAACGAACAATTCGCCTTTGTCCCTGAAAAACTTTTCGCTACCGAACATCTGTTTGAGTACCTGAAGTTCAATGTACAAGAATATCGTAGCCAGATTATCAGCCATGACACACTCAGCAGTGAGAAGATCATCAATGTATATATCCCCAATTCCCCTATCAACCGTATTCTAAGGGAAACATACGGGATATTCGAGTACGAGCACTTCACTACCACCCTATTGAGGGTCTTACTGATGCATAACCCACAGAAGAAAGATGCCGTCTATGCTCATTTTGACAAAAATGCTTTTCACTTAGTAGTATTCAAGGAAGGAGGACTAGCCTTTTTCAATCGCTTTGCCTTTGAAGAGCCTATTGATATGCTCTACTACCTCCTATTCTCATTAGAGCAACTCTCTTTAGACACAGAAGTTACACCGCTATACCTTTTAGGAGATATTATCCGTAACTCCGAGCGTTATTACCTTATATACAAATATGTGCGATTTATCTATTTTCTTCCCCCTCAGAAGAATAATCCTTTCTGCCAAAACATGGATCCAACCTTAGCAAGGCAGAACTTTATATTGACACACACTTTTTGACAATGAGGTAATTTAACAATGAGACCATTGGCAAATTAACTAATTAACAAATTAATTTAACAATTAAAATCATTTTTATTCTGTATCTTTGCCCGATAAAAAAGTAAAACCTTAATAACTTAATATTAACATGAATAATCCAGACCTATTAAAACGAGTGGAATTTGCCTTGGCTGAAATTCGTCCATACTTACAAAATGACGGAGGAGATATCTCCTTGATTGATATAGAAGATAACAAAATTGTAAAAGTACAACTCTTAGGGAGTTGCCTGAATTGTAGTGTGAACCAAATGACCCTCAAGAGTGGGGTGGAGATGACCATAAAAAAATATGCTCCTGAAATAGAAAAGGTTGTGAATGTGAATTAATTGAGAAAAGAATAATTTGTTTTGTTTATTTCCCTTTGAGAGCTACCACTCTTGAGGGGTTTTTCTTTAAATATGCAAAAAAAAGAGTTTTATGCCCATGGAAAGTTACTCCTTACAGGGGAGTATGCCGTATTGGATGGCGCTTTGTCCTTAGCCTTACCGACTCAGTACGGTCAGCGTATGGAGGTTTGCGCGCTTGAGCAGAAAAAGATCTACTTTCGTAGTCTCACTATGGAGGGAGAGACATGGTTCGAGGAAGAATTATTTACGGGGAGTACCCAGCCCGTTGCACTGACTTTGGAGAAAATACTTGGAGAAGCCCAACGACTCCAGCCACTCTTCCTAAGTGAAGGAGGGGCGATGGTTACCACCCGTTTGGAGTTTCCCCAAGGGTGGGGTCTAGGCTCATCCTCTACACTGATTGCCATGATTGCCCAATGGGCAAAGGTAGATCCGTATCAGCTGCTTTGGAACAGCTTCGGAGGAAGTGGGTATGACATTGCTTGTGCAACAGCCTCCTCCCCTATCCTCTATCAATTAGAACAAGGATACGCCAAATCCTATCCAATATACTACCAACCTGATTTTACGGAGTCCCTATTTTTTGTCTATCTGAATCAGAAACAGAACAGCAGAGAGGGCATTGCTCTTTATAAGGCTATCAAAAAACATAAGACCACCCTCATTCAGCAGCTCACCACCCTTACCGAAGAGGTATATCGCTGCCAAGACAGCACACACTTTGCCTCCCTTATCACTGAGCACGAAGCACTACTTTCGGCTTTCTTACAGCTACCTACTGTAAAAGAACGCCTTTTTGCGGACTTTGCAGGAGCTATCAAGAGTTTAGGCGCATGGGGAGGAGACTTTATTTTAGCTGTAGGCTCACCCGACTATGTGAAAGCCTACTTTACAAGTAAAGGATTCGACACCATACGCTCTTTCAAGCAGATGATTCTTCCTACGGATAGGGAGCCAATATTACCTCCAAGCCCTCAAGGTCTTCCGTAATAGGAATCTGACAACCTAAGCGACTGTTTTCCTTGGTATAAGAAGTTTCAAAGAGCATTGCCTCTTCCTCGGGACCTATCTCAGGTAGAGGGGTATCACTCATAATATAGCATTGGCAAGAGCCACACATGGCCATACCTCCGCATACCCCTATTTCACCGTCCTCGGCTATGGCATAAGCTCGAATGACCTCCATAAGGGACATATTCATATCGGTAGGGGCTTCTACTTCAAAGAGTACCCCCTGCCTATCGGTTATTTTCAAATTAACTTCTGCTGACATGTTTGCTGTATGAGAGGGCAAAAATACAAATTTCAAGCAAAAGGTAAAAGGCAAAAGGTAAAAGATTTTTTCAATAACCAATAGCCCACAGGATACTAGCGACTGACGAATGATTACTGACCACTGAAAACCAGCCTATTGGAAAAAACTTTAAAAAAATCTCGAAAAATATTTGTCAGTTTGAAAAAAAGTCGTATCTTTGCACCCGAATTACAAAAGGGTTCTTAGCTCAGCTGGTTCAGAGCATCTGCCTTACAAGCAGAG
>ERZ773008.1220-NODE-1220-length-18292-cov-9.197730_pt1 | contig 18292 bp, 6 predicted proteins | sample MGYA00580664_ERZ773008 | MGnify/ENA primary metagenome ERZ773008 (study PRJEB29015, sample SAMEA2738016) | human oral metagenome | biome: human oral; feature: human-associated habitat; material: dental | place: China | collected 2048 ... | reverse complement strand
TCACAGAACTCAAGGAAGCCAATGTTGGTATGACAGAAGAGCAAATCATGTCTATTCTTTTGACCAACCAGTATTTGGATACATTGAATACCTTTGCCTCTAAAGGAAATCAGACTCTCTTTTTACCAAATACGCCAAATGGTGTGGATGATATTCGTACACAAATCTTGTCAGCTCTACGTGCCGAGAAGAAATAATAGACTAATACTCTTCGAAAATCTCTTCAAACCACGTCAGCGTCGCCTTGCCGTAGATATATGTAACTGACTTCGTCCGTCTTATCTACTACCTCAAAACGGTGTTTTGAGCAACCTGTGGCTAGTTTTCTAGTTTGTTCTTTGATTTTCATTGAGTACAAAGAGCTTGGCAACAGGCTCTTTTTGCATTGCTTTTGTAGGTTTTGGGACTGAATCTTCCTCCACAAATTATAGAATCTTTTCTGAGTATTTAGGGAGTGATGGAGGAAATCTTGAAAGCGTTTTTGTTTTGTGCTATAGTCAAGTAAATCGAATTGTTTAAAGAGGAATGATTGTATGAGAAGAGAAGAAGTTTTACGAAATCACTGGTTTTTTAGCCAGGAGGTGGGGAAAGAAGAGGCCTTGGAGCCGGATTTTCAGAGGGAAAATTGGCAGGCTATTCAAGTGCCCCATGATTGGAGTATTTACAATGATTTTGACCATTATTCGCCAGCGCAAAATGAGGGTGGTCAGTTAAACGGGGGTCAGGCTTGGTACCGGACGCGGTTCTACTTGGAAGAAGATGCCAGTCTTGTTTCAGTGCGTCTGCTCTTTGATGGGGTTTATATGAATGCCCAAGTCTATATCAACGGGCAGGTGCTGGGCTATTATCCCAATGGCTATACACCTTTTTCTTATGATATCACGCCTTATCTAAGAAACGATGGGATGACTAACCAACTTGCAGTTTTTGTGGAAAATCAGCAACCTAGCAGTCGTTGGTATTCGGGTAGCGGCATTTATCGAGAAGTAAAATTGTTGGTTACAGATGCAGTTCATCTGGATTTGTATGGGATTACGATAGCAAGTCCTAAGCTAAAGGAGCAAAGGCAATCTTGGGTGGAAACCCAGCTTGAAAGCAAGGTTTCAAATGATGGGCCTCAGTCCGTGTCGGTGTATTTGGAACAGAGTATCTGGTATGATGGACAACAACTGTCAGACTGGCAGGCGACAGACTCTGTAGTGATTGAAGCTGGGGACAAATATCATTTCAAACAATCAATATCAATTTTTCAACCCTTGCTTTGGGATATTGATCATCCCCACCTTTACCAATTGAAGACTCGGCTCTACAAAAATGGCGTCTTGGTTGATGGAGAAGAGGAGACCTTTGGTTACCGCTATATGGATTGGCAAGCGGATAAGGGCTTCTTTCTAAATGGTCGCTGGTTGAAGATTCATGGGGTTTGTCTTCACCATGACTACGGAGCGCTGGGAGCTGTGGAAAACAAGTCAGCTGCTGAGAGACGCTTGCGCCAGATGAAGGAAATGGGGGTCAATGCTATCCGAATTACCCATAATCCAGCTAGTAGTATCTTGCTGGATCTGGCTGCCAAAATGGGCTTACTCATCCAAGAAGAAGCCTTTGATACCTGGTATGGGGGCAAGAAAGAATATGACTATGGTCGCTTTTTTGAGGAAGAAGCGACTCATCCAGAAGCGAAAGCAGGCGATTTCTGGTCAGATTACGATTTGCGAACCATGCTCCAGCGTGGCAAGAACAATCCAGCGATTTTTATGTGGTCCTTGGGAAACGAAGTCAGCGAAGCAAATGGAGATGCTCATTCATTGAAGACGATCAAGCGATTACTAGAAAGAGTTAAGGAAGTAGATGATAGCCGTTTTGTGACCATGGGAATGGATCAGTTCCGATTTGGAGATGGTTCTGGAGGCCATGAAAAGATTGCTGATTTGTTGGATGTGGTGGGTTTGAATTACTCGGAAGATAATATTGAAGCGATTCGCAAAAGACATCCCAAGTGGCGACTTTATGGTTCTGAAACCTCATCGGCTACACGGACGCGTGATAGTTATTTTCGCCCAGATAAGGAATGGGTTGGAGATAATCGTCGCGTGCGGAATTTTGAACAGTCAGACTATGGCAATGATCGAGTTCCTTGGGGGAAGATGGCGACGGCTTCTTGGATAGAAGATCGAAATCGGCTAGACTATGCAGGTCAGTTTATCTGGACAGGAGTGGACTATATTGGTGAACCGACTCCTTGGCACAACCAAAATGACACGCCTGTCAAGAGTTCCTATTTTGGGCTTGTGGACACGGCAGGGATTCCTAAAAATGACTATTATCTCTATCAAAGTCAGTGGTTGGATCTAGATCAGCATCCCATGGTTCATATCTTACCTCACTGGAATTGGGAAATTCACAAGAGTTATCAACAAGTTGTGGATAAGTATGGGGATATCCCTGTTCGAGTGTATTCAAATGCTGGTTCTGTAGAGCTATTTCTTAATGGAAAATCTCAGGGAAGAAAGACCTTTCAGGAAAAATGGACTTCAGATGGTAGAAAATACCAAGAGGGAGCAAGTTCTGACCAGCTCTATCTCGAATGGCGCTTGGCTTATCAACTAGGAGAATTGCTTGCTGTGGCCTATGACCATCAAGATCAGCTTGTGGCAGAAGATAGGGTGGTGACTGCAGGTAAGCCTGTTACGATTGGGCTTCATGCCGAAAAAACACAACTTAAGCCAGATGGACAAGACCTCCTTTATCTCTATTTTGATGTATTGGACAAGGATGGAAATTGGGTGCCGACTGCTTCCAATCAGCTTCATTTTAAAATTGAAGGCCCTGCTCGCATTGTGGGTGTGGATAATGGCAGGCAGGCCAGTCGTGAACGTTACAAGGCTCAGAAAAATGGTCGGTTTAAGAGGAAAGTCTTTCATGGCAGGGGTGTTATTTTAGTTCAAAGCTTGGAGCAGTCAGGTCGAGTGAGAGTAAAAGCCAGTGCTAGAGGGCTAGAGTCAGCAAGTTTTGATCTCCTAGTGGGAGAGGATTCTGCTTGCCAACCAGTGAAAAATAAGCGCTTGTTTGAGATTCGAGTGGACAAGCAGGCAGGATTACAAGAAGGGGATTCCCCAGCTATTGGACTTTATCCACAAACTGTGGATAACCCTGTGAACAAGGTGGGGAATAGTGAAGTGATTTGGGAGACGAGTGGTAGTGCCCACGCCATTATCAAGCAGGGAGTGCTTCATTGCTTGTCTACAGGCGACTTGGCTATTCGCGCCATTTATCAAGGGGAGACCTATCAAACTCATTTGCAGGTGGCAGAAAATACCTCACTAGGAAAGGCAGTTTCTGTACGACCACTTCGCTTGTATACAGCTAAGGGGACTTATCCACAGCTGTCATCTTCAGTTTTGGTGGACTATGAGTTCGGGGGTACAAAACGAGTCAAGGTTGTTTGGGAGGAGATTCCTGAAGAAGATTTGGCAAGATTTCATGAGTTTACGGTATCTGGTCAGCTAGAGGAGTTGGATTTAAAGGCCTCTGCTCAGGTTTGTGTCCAAGGGATTTGCACTATTGAGCCTGAAAAGGTTTGGACGCTTGTCAAGGAAGCCCCACACTTACCAGACCGAGTTAAGCTAGTCTTATCAGATGGTAGACGAGATACGGCCAAGGTGACTTGGGATGAACTAGAACCTCAAGTCTATGCTCAGGTAGGAGAAAGTGTGCTCACAGGGCAGGTAGCGGGCTGTGAGTTGCCAGCAACAGTCACCATTCATGTGACAGATGTCAGTGTAGATGGAGAAGTTATTTCCAATCAGTGGACAGGATCTAACCTGCCTCTGGTCTTTGCTTCCCACTCAGAACCGAATCATCCAGCCTCTTACCTCAATGACAAGGTTATTGCTAGGAAGAAATCGACAGCCAATACTTGGATTACCAAGTCAGAGCAGGCTAGCGTCGGTATTCTGTTTGGAGATGCAGGGATTTTAAAACCGCGATTTGTGGATAACCTGACCGTGTATTATGTTGAAAATCAAGACTATGTGGCGGTGGAGCCAAGCTTTATTGATTATTACATAGGGAATGAGCCTAGCCTGCTTCGGACTCCCAACCATTTGGATAAGGATTCCCTGCTCAAGCAAGAGCAGAATTGGCGCCCTGTATCAGCTATCCGAAAAGTGTCAAGCGACAAGGATGAGGAGCTTCGTTTTGAATTTGACAAGGTGGAGACCTATGCCCTTCGTCTTAGATTTGAAAACTTGGTAAATCCACTAGCGTTAACGGAATTGCAAGTACATGCCAAAAAAGTAAAGAAAAATATAGATAGGAAGTAATATGGTAAGAGAAATAAAACCGCACGGCCCCTTGCCTAGTCAGACCCAGCTAGCGTATTTAGAGGATGAACTAGCAGCCTTTATCCATTTTGGACCCAATACTTTTTATGATCAGGAATGGGGGACAGGTCAGGAGGATCCTGAACGATTTAATCCGACAAGATTAGATGCGCGTGAGTGGGTTCGACTGCTCAAGGAAACGGGCTTTAAGAAGTTGATTTTGGTGGTCAAGCACCACGATGGCTTTGTCCTTTATCCGACAGCTCACACAGATTATTCGGTCAAGGCTAGTCCTTGGAGGAATGGAGAGGGGGACTTGCTCCTTGAAGTATCCCAAGCTGCTACAGAATTTGATATGGATATGGGGGTCTACCTGTCACCCTGGGATGCCCACAGTCCTCTCTATCATGTGGAGCGAGAAGCGGACTATAATGCCTATTATCTGGCACAGTTGAAGGAGATTTTATCAAATCCTGCCTATGGCAATGCAGGGAAATTTGCTGAGGTCTGGATGGATGGTGCTAGAGGAGAGGGCGCACAAAAGGTCAATTATGAATTTGAAAAATGGTTTGAAACCATTCGTGACCTGCAGGGTGATTGCTTGATTTTTTCAACAGAAGGCACCAGCATTCGCTGGATTGGCAATGAACGAGGATATGCGGGTGATCCCCTGTGGCAAAAGGTAAATCCTGACAAACTAGGAACAGAAGCAGAGCTGGACTATCTTCAGCACGGAGATCCCTCAGGCACGATTTTTTCAATCGGTGAGGCAGATGTCTCCATTCGACCGGGTTGGTTTTACCATGAAGAGCAGGATCCTAAGTCTCTTGAGGAGTTGGTCGAAATCTATTTTCACTCAGTGGGGAGAGGAACCCCGCTCCTACTTAATATTCCGCCGAATCAAGATGGGCTATTTGATGCAAAGGATATTGAACGCCTCTATGAATTTGCGACCTATCGCAATGAGCTCTATAAAGAAGATTTGGCTCTGGGAGCTGAGGTATCTGGTCCTGCTCTCTCCGCAGACTTTGCTTGTTATCATCTAACAGATGGCCTTGAAACCAGCTCTTGGGCAAGCGATGAGGGATTGCCAATCCAGTTAGAACTCAATTTAGCGTCACCTAAAACTTTTGATGTAATTGAGTTAAGAGAAGATTTGAAGCTAGGGCAACGAATCGCTACTTTTTATGTGCAAGTAGAGATGGATGGCGTCTGGCAAGAATTTGGCAAGGGCTTTACAGTTGGTCATAAGCGCCTCCTGCGAGGTCCGCTAGTAGAGGCACAGAAGGTTCGCGTGATCATTACCGAGGCACAATCTATGCCTGTATTGACCAAGATTGCCCTCTATAAAACTCCGAGGTTATCACAAAAGGTAGCTGTTCAGGGACTAGCATTTGCAGAAAAAAGTCTAGCTGTGACAAAGGGAGAGACTCTTCATTTTAGGATTGAACGTAGCGAAAGTAGCTCCTCTTTAGAGGCTAAGATTTCGATTCAACCGGGGACAGGTGTCCATGGTGTCGCCTATCAGGACGAGATTCAAGTCCTTCAATTCCAAGCAGGGGAAAGCACAAAAGATTTGTGCCTACCAACCCTGTATTTTGCCGCTGATAAGACCTTAGATTTCTATCTGAATCTGACTGTTGATGGACAATTGGTTGATCAAGCTCATATTTTAGTTGAAACGAGATAAAACATCTTCACAATTCATTTCCTTTTCGAATAAATAGATAGAACCATATAATCTAGCAAAATTAGATTTAAAACTATGGTATAATAAAAGGAGGAAAAGGATGATTCTCAGACATCCGGGCATCAGCCCAACCAATGACTTGGTAGCTAAGAAGATTTTTAGCAACCCTGAAATCACTTGTCAATTTATTCGCGATATGCTGGACTTGCCAGCAAAAAATGTGACGATTTTGGAGGGAAGTAACATTCACGTCTTACCTTCCCTACCTTACTCGGCCCAGGATTTCTATACCAGTATAGACGTCTTGGCGGAATTGGACAACGGTACTCAGGTCATTATTGAGATTCAAGTGCATCATCAGAATTTTTTCATCAATCGTTTGTGGGCTTATCTTTGCAGTCAGGTCAATCAAAATCTAGAAAAAATTTGCCAGCAAGAAGGAAATACTCACCAGAGTTATAAACACATAGCACCGGTATATGCTATCGCAATTGTGGACAGCAATTATTTCTCAGATGATTTGGCTTTTCATAGTTTTAGTATGCGCGAGGATACGACAGGTGAGGTCTTAACCATCACAAACAATGGACAAGAAAACCATCTGGTCAAGATGGCGTTCTTGGAATTAAAAAAATACAGAGAAACCAGCAAAGACGAGGTTCGCAAGCCGTGGTTGGAGTTTTTCGGGAACAAACCCTTTACCCAACAACCTGAGCGAGCCATCAGCCAAGCAGACCAACTGCTGGACTACAAGAGCTGGTCCGAGGAGGACAGGAAAATGTTTAGTCAACTACGTATGCGAGAAGAGCAAGCCTTGTTAGCGCAGGACTATGCTTTGGAAACAGCTAGGGCAGAAGGTCTTGAACAAGGACGATCGGAAGGTATCGAACAGGGACTGGAACGTGGGAAAGCTGAAGGTAGTTTGTCTATGCTACTAAACCTCGTTCGCCAGGGGCTTCTGACACCGGAGGTTGCCAGCCAGCAATTAGGCATGACTGTCGCTGAGTTTGAGGCACTGTTGTGAATAGTAAAAAACGACATGTTATCGTATGAGATAGCATGTTTTTTTAATCCATAACAAATATAAATATATCGACTTAAAAATAAAATAGTAAATACAGAAAATTCTATGTTTAAAAATGTAAAAAAATAAAAGAGCAAAGTGTTTAAAATTGGACAGAGAGGTTTGATTTTTCGGGGGATGGGGGGGATTTTACAGGACAAATCGTTTGCATTTTTGTTTAAAATAATTTAAAATTACAGATAGGGAATTATTTAAAAATATGTTGATTTTTTATAGTCTCTACCAACTACAGTAATCATCAAAAAAGATGGAAAAATTAAAAACATTATTTTTTATAGGAGATTTTATTCATGCAAAATAAATCATCTGTCAATCGTTCAGAGAATTTGCGTCGTGAAAGAGTGACGCGTTATTCAATCCGTAAATATAGTTTTGGTGCAGCGAGTGTAGCAGTGGCTGCTCTTTTCATGTTCCTAGGAAATGGAGCTGTATCAGCCGATGAGCTTGGGAAACAAGATGTAACAGCTATTGAAAAAACTATTGAAGACAAAGCTTCTCAAGATGGAGAAAAGATTGTCCAACCTGATGCTTCAGCAACAGAAGTGACTTCTAAACCAGAAGAAAATGTTGTTGCACAATCAGAGTCAGCTTCTAAACCAGAAGAATCAGCAAAACCAACTCCAACTTTGGATAAGTCACAATTGGAAAGCTATATCACTGAAATTGAAGGGAAAATTTCAGCAGGTAAATATGCTAATAAGACAGAGGAGAGTCTCGCTCTTTTAAATTCTGAATTATCCTCTGCCAAGTCTGTGCTTGCTTCTGCAACCAGTCAAGATGAACTAAAAGCAGCCTACAACAAGCTTGTCACTGTAGTAAGCTCAAAATTGAAAAACAAACCGGTAGAGAAAACGGAAGCTCCAAAGGTAGATACTACTAACGGAAAAGAAACTGTAGGTAAAAAAGCAGAAAACACAGAACCAAGTGCGGCTAATTCGCATGCCATTCCTGCAGATGCTGAAGAAGGTGCAGGTTTTAGAAGAAACGATTCAGGTTCTCCTCAAGTTACAAATACTGTAGATTATAGAGATGCAGCATATAATCACCGTCGTGGTGTAACATCTGCGGATACTACTTTATCAGGACCTGGAACGAATGGTAAGACTGTAGTAGTGACAGTCGCAACTCCAGGAGGAGTTACAAAAACTTATGAAACAGTAGTAACTAATGGAAAATGGACTGTGAATTTAGAGGCACCATTAAAATCTGGTAGTGATCCACACAATAAAGTTGCAGAAGAAACTAAGATTACTGTTCAATACAAGGGTGAAAATAATAAATTAAACGATGATACACGAGTTTATCTTGGACGTCCAAAATTTGTTAATGATACAGTAGTTGCAGGACAAAAAGAAGTATTGGTAAAAGTTCCGAAAGATGCGAATAATTTATGGGTAGGATTCGAAGGTTCTTGGGACCGTCAAGTAGTTATGAACGGAGGGAATCCTCAATCTCAAGATACATCAACACTAACTGCAGCTATGGCAGATACTCAAGATGATCCTATTTTCCATACAGTAAAATTAACATTCCTTCAAAACGTAATTAAAGAAGGTGCTAACGGAATTAACTTGCAAGCGCAATCTGGTTACAGTGCGGCAGGGGGAGCTCAACCTGGAACAACAGAAGCAGCAGAAGCTAAACGTCTAACATTAACTGCAACGAACGAAGCACCTACAATTGCAGCAACAGATAATGGAAGCGACGTAGTTGTGAAAAAAGGCGAAGCATTTGACATTGCAACTCTAGCAACTGTAGCAGACAAAGAAGATGATGCAAAACTTACTGTCGGTGATCCAGTAAAAGCTAAATTAGTATCAGTTAATGGAGCAAGTGCAACAACATTTAACACTGCAACGCCAGGTGAATACACATTAGTTCTTAAAGCGGTAGACAGTCAAGGTAAAGACTCTGGGAATACAATTACTAGAAAAGTAATTGTAAGAGATAACCAAGCGCCAACAGCTGAAATCCCATTCTCAGATCCAGCACCAAATAAAAAAGAAGTATTTGTATACGGTGCGGAAGAAAACTCATTTGATATTAAAATCAAAGATGATAGCGGAAAAATTGTCAGTGCTACAGTAAGAGGTGGTAGTAACCAAGAGTTTAAACCAGTAGCTGGTGAAGCTAATAAAATTAATACTCAATATGGATATACTGCGAATACTTTCAGTGCAGAAACAACAGCAAGTGAAGATTCACCGGCGGTAATTACATATTCAGGAACTCCAGCACCAGAAGGAACTTTCACATTAGACAAACTAAAAGCAGCGACTAAAGGAGAAAATCCAGAGGGTGTAGCTTTAGGATGGCGTTATGTAAGGGCTACCGATGCTGATGGAGGAGAAATTACAGGTAATGGAACTAGTGCAGCTGATATTGGTGCATTCAGAGTAATGCTTAAACCTCAAACTCAAAAATATGACATTCAATCACCTGCAGATGCTGATAAAGTAGCTGTAACAGACCCATCAGCTGTAACAGATGATGAGTTTAACAAAATTAAAGAAAAACTTAAAATTGAATACTCAAAAACAAATCCAGATAAGAATTTAGAAGCTAAACGCGGCCAAGAAGTAGCTGAAAAAGATGAAAGAATTGATACAATCACAAAAGTTGGCACTGATTTAGTAGTAACTTATAAAGATGGATCTGTAGATAAAAAACCACTTTCTGAGTTCGTTAACCTTAACAAACAACCAGCAATTGATGCAGTTAACAAAGCAGCGGAAGATAAAATTGCTGAAATCAACAAAACTCCAAATGCAACTGATGAAGAAAAAGCAGCAGCAATCGCAAAAGTAAATGCAGATAAAGAAAAAGCTGTAGCCGCAATTAACGATGCAAATGTAGCGACAAAAGCAGAATTAGAAAAAGCGAAAGAAGCAGGTACAACTGCAATCGCAGCTGATAACCCAGTAGTAGCGAAAAAAGATGCAGCTAAAGCGGACGTTGAAGCAGAGCGTAAAGCCAAAGCCGATGCAATTAATGCTGACACAAACCTAAGTCAAGCAGAAAAAGATGCGGCTATCGCTAAAATTAACAAAGCAGCTGAAGATGCAACAAAAGCAATTGATGCAGCAACAACAGATGCAGATGTAGATACAGCGAAAAATGCTGGGACTACAGAATTCGGTAAAGTTAACCCGATTGCGAAAGAAAATGCAAAAGAAGCTATTGCCAATGCATTAACAGCTAAAAATAAAGAAATTGATGCTCGTACAGATTTAACACAAGCAGAAAAAGATACAGCAAAAGCAGAAGCTAAGAAATTAGCAGATGCAGAACTTGCAAAAGTTGAAGCTCAACCTGATAATGCAGAAACAGCAGATGCAGCGGCAGCAGCACAAAAAATTGTTAATGATGCAGAAGATAAAGGTGTTGCAGATGTAACAGCAGTACACCCAATTGCTAAAGAACAAGCAAAACTAGCTGTAGCAGATGAATTAGCTAAGAAAGAAGATGCAATCGATGCTCGTAATGACTTAACAAAAGAAGAAAAAGACGCAGCTAAGAAAGAAGCGCAAGATAAAGCAAAAGCAGCAACTGATGCTATTAATGCTCAACCAGCTATCGCAAATTCTGAAGATAAAGCAACGGCTGCTCAACAAGCAGTAGATACAGCGAAAAACACTGGAGTATCAGATGTTAAAGCAGTAAACCCAGAAGCAGCTAAAAAACCAGCAGCGAAAAAAGCAATTGATGATGCATTAAAAGCGAAAGAAGATGCAATCGATGCTCGTACAGATTTATCAGATAAAGAAAAAGCAGCTGCAAAATTAGCGGCGAAAAATATTGCAGATACAGCGAAAAAAGCAATCGACAACGCAACAACAGATGCAGAAGTTGATGGAGCGCAAACTACAGGTACAGATAATATTGCCACTGTAAATCCAGTAGCGAAAGAAGCGGCAAAACAAGCTGTAGCAGATGAACTAGCTAAGAAAGAAGAAGAAATCGACGCTCGCGATGACTTAACAAAAGAAGAAAAAGACGCAGCTAAGAAAGAAGCACAAGATAAAGCAAAAGCAGCAACAGATGCAATCAATGCTCAACCTGATACTGTAGATACACCAGAAGAAGCAACAGCAGCTCAACAAGCGGTAGATGCAGCTAAAGATAAAGGTGTAGCAGATGTTAAAGCAGTAAACCCAGAAGCGAAAGCTAAGCCAGCGGCTAAGAAAGCAATTGATGAAGCATTAAAAGCGAAAGAAGCAGAAATTGATGCACGTACTGATTTAACAGATGAAGAAAAAGCTGCGGCGAAAGAAGAAGCAAAAGCGGTAGCTGATAAAGCAAAAGAAAATGTAGATAAAGCCACAACAGATGCAGCCGTAAAAGAAGCGGAAACTGCGGGAACATCAGCAGTTAAAGCAATTAATCCAGAAGCGAAAGCAAAACCAGTAGCTAAGAAAGCAATCGATGACAAATTAGCAGAGCAATTAAAAGCTATTGAAAATACACCTGACGCTACAGACGAAGAGAAGAAAGTAGCAGCGGATGCAGCAAGAGCAATCGCAGAACAGGCTAAAAAAGAAATCGATGCAGCTAAATCAGATGCAGATGTTAAAGCTTTAGAAGACGAAGCAAAAGCTGAAATCGAAAAATCTTTACCATTAGTCGAAGATAAACCAAATGCTCGTAAAGCAATCGATGAAGAAGCAAAAGCTAAAAAAGCAGAAATCGATGCTCGTAATGATTTATCTCCTAAAGCTAAAGAAGCATTAAAAGCTAAAGTAGATAAAGTTGCGAATAAAGCTAAAGCAGCAATCGACGCAGTAAGTAGTGTAGAAGATGTTAATGTAATAGAAGAAGCAGATAAGGCAGCTATTAAAGCAATTGGAGATATCAATAGACCAATTGACAAAGTTCTTGTAAAAGACCCAAGTGCATTAACAGATGAAGAAAAAGCTAAAATCTTAGAAGAAGTTAAAAGAGTTAATCCTACAGCCAAAGAAGTTAAATATAACGAAAATGGTAAAATCGAGGTAACTACTGGAAATGGTGATAAAGGAACGATTAATCCAGCTAAATTAGTTAAAACCGAAGAAGACTTAGATAACGGTAAAGGTGGAAACGACATTAATAAACCACTTGATAAAGTTATCGTGAAAGATCCTGCTAACTTGACAGATGAAGAGAAAGCTAAGATTGTTGCTAAAGTTGAAGAGGTTAATCCAGATGCTATTGTAACGATAGATGAAAATGGAACTGTTTCTGTTTCTACTCCAGATGGTAAAACTTCGGCAATTCCAGCATCGGATTTAGTAAGAACTAAAGAAGATACAGAAAAAGCTGGAGCAGGTAACTCTAATATTGTAAAACCAGCAGATAAAGTAGTCGGTGAAGCAAATGACCCAGATGATCAAGCTAAAGCAGAAGAAAAATTAAGAGAATTAAACCCAGAAACTAAATCTGTTAAATTCGATGAAAATGGTAATGCGACAGTTACTCTAAAAGATGGAACTACAGCAACGATTCCAGCGGAAGATTTATTCAGATCAGAAACTGATATAACTAAACCAAACGCAGGAAACGACATCGTTAAGCCAGCGGACAAAACATTAGTAAAAGATCCGAACGCATTAACTGACGAAGAAAAAGTCGCAATCGCAGCGAAAGTAAAAGAAGTAAATCCAGACTCAACAGTAGTAATCGATGACAAAGGAAATGCGACAGTAACAACACCAGAAGGAAAAACAGCAGTAATCCCAGGAAAAGACTTAGTTAAAACAGAAGCAGACGCAGCGAAACCAAACGCAGGAAATGATGTAGTTAAACCAACGGATAAAACATTAGTCAAAGATCCGGCTAAACTAACAGACGAAGAAAAAGCCGCAATCGCAGCGAAAGTGAAAGAAGTAAATCCAGACTCAACAGTAGTAGTTGATGACAAAGGAAATGCAACTGTGACGACTAAAGACGGTAAAACAGCAGTCATTCCAGCTAAGGATTTAGTGAAGACAGAAGCTGATTTGGTACAAGACAAAGCAGGCAATGATATCAACACACCGGCAGTTAAAACAACAGTTGCTAATAAAGATGCTTTAACTGATGCAGAAAAAGAAGCAGTTAAGAAAGCAGTAGAAGCAGTCAATCCAGGAGCAACTGTAGTAGTAGACGATAAAGGAAATGCGACAGTTACAACTCCAGAAGGTAAGACAGCCGTGATTCCAGCTTCTAAACTAGTTATTCCAACAGAAAAACTTGCAGACCTATCTGAGCAAAGTGGTGTGAATATTCCAGCTGCACGTACCTTGGTAGCAGATAAGAATAACTTAACTCCAGAAGAAATTGCTAAGATTAAGGTTGCTGTAGAAGCAGTAAATCCAGGTGCAATTGTGGTAGTTGATGCGAAAGGAAATGCAACTGTTACAACACTATCAGGTAAGACAGCAACTATCTCAGCTGAACAACTCATCAAAGATGCAACAGATGTAGCGGCTAAAAATAATGGTGAAAATATCAACCTTAACTTCGATAAACAAGTTGTGGCTGATTTAGATAATCTAACAGACGCAGATAAAGAAGGTGCTAAAGCTAAGATTCTAACAGCTAATCCAGATGTAGCAGAAGTTATCTTTGATGAAGAAGGCAATGCTACTGTCGTTCTTAAGGATGGTAAAGTATTTACTATCTTGGCTAAAGATATCTTTATGAAATTAACTCCTGCACCAAAAGCAAGCTTTGAGGGTAACAACAAGCCTAATCTTGTAGATAAATCTAAACTTTCTGTCCTTAAGGGTCGCTTGGAGGAATGGACGAAACGTACTCAGAGCCTTGCATTAGAAGATTTAGACACTGCGAATAAGGCCCTTGAGCAAGCAAAATCTGTATTGGTAGATCCAAATGCTAGCCAAGCAGATGTTCAAGATGCAATTCGTGTAATTGAAGAAATTCTAAATTCTTCTCAAAATAAATCTAATGTTCAGTCAGATCAAACAAGAACTGAAACTCCAGTAGCAACTCAGGATGCTCAAACACCAGCTGCAGCTCCTGCTCAAGCAGCAAATGCCAACCAAGAAGCAACAAATGCGCGTACAGTGGCTAAAGAGTTGCCAAATACAGGTACAGCAGACTCTGTAGCATTTATGGTAGCAGCTGCCGCAAGTGCAGTACTTGGTCTTGGTCTTGCAGGCCGTCGTCGTAAAGAAGACGAAGAAGCTTAATTGGTAGATTGTTTGATAATTATCAGATGATAAGTCCGATTTTCAAAGCTTAAACAAGTACCTCTCATAAGAAAATCTCCTAGCAGTAAAGTCTGCTAGGAGATTTTTGCATTTCAGAAAGTGGACGGATGATTTGGCAACCAGCTGAGGGTAAAGGTTAGCTGTTCAGCTTTTAGGAGGTCTTGGTGTTGAATAGTTGATACGAGTTTTTTGTCTAGTCGACATTCTTTTACAAAGTTGAAATGGCTGTGGTTTTGTTTAGAATGGATATCCAGCCATTTACCTTCTTTAGCCAGATAGACTCGGAGATGGTCAAAGAGAGGGATTCCGAGGTCATAGCTTGGTTTTCCTGGACAGGTCGGATAAAACCCGAGAGCTGACCAGATATACCAAGCCGAGAGACTACCGTTATCCTCATCACCAGGATAGGCTTGCCAGTTTGCGTGAAAGGCTTTCTGACGGAGAGTCTTGATGAGAAGGGCAGTGTAGTCAGGATAGTCGCTGTAGCGGAAGAGATAAGGAATGTGGAAGCTCGGCTGGTTGGAAATAGCGACTTGTCCAAACGGAGCTGTAGCCATTTCGCTCATTTCATGAATCTCGTAACCATAGCCTGTTGTCTCAAAGAGGGGAGCATCTTGACAGGTTTTCAAAAGATAGTTGCTAAAGGATTCTTTTCCACCCATAAGTTGGATTAAGCCTGGGATGTCGTGGAGGACGCCTAAGGTTGCTTGGATGGCTGAACATTCGGCATAGTCGCGTCCCCAACTATAAGGAGAGAAGTCAGGGCGGAAGTTGCCTTGACTATCACGCGCTCGCATGTAACCTGTCTCAGCGTCAAATAGATGGCGGTAATTTTGTGATGCAGTCTTGTAGGTTTCAGCGATTTCTATTTTCCCTTGTTTTTCGGCACAGCTGGCGATACAAAAGTCACTATAGGCGTAGTCTAGGGTATGGCTGACGCTTTCGTGGTGGTCGGTAGAGAGATAACCTAGTTTTTGGTATTGAGCTAGTCCGTGACGACCATTGATGCCGAGAGGGTCGGACTTAGTGGCTGTTTCAAGCATGGCTTGGAGGAGTTCTTCTTCCAAGTCGGGAGCCATTTCCTTGCAGGCGCTATCTGCGATAATGCCATCTAAAAGGGTGCCGGGCATCATGCCACGTTCATCTGGGGCCAGCCATTTTGGAAGAAATCCAGTATCACGGTAGCTATTGAGGAAACCTTCTAAAAAGCGGTGATAGTGTTCAGGTATGATAAGGGCAAAGAGGGGGAAGGTGGTGCGGAAGGTATCCCAGAAACCATTGTTGCTGAAGAGAACACCAGGCTTGACGGTACCAGCAGCCAGATCCATGTGGATGGCTTGTCCTGATTCATCAACCTCATAAAAAGTCTGGGGAAAGAGGAAGAGTCTGTAGAGGCAGTGGTCAAAAAAGGTTCGGTCAGCCTCTCCTGTCTCTATAACGTCAAAACGGTGGAGGAGATTTTCCCAGTCCGCTTGCGCATTTGCTTTACAGTTATCAAAGTCCGTTTGAGGTAGATTGATTAGAGCTTGAGAAGGAGAGATGAAAGAAGTCCCTAGCTGAATCTCAGTATGACTATCTGCCAGGTCGATTCGCCAGTCTCCGCTTTCTTGGCTGACAGCAAGAATATCCGTTTTCATTTGCAGGGTAGTGAAGAGTATCAGCGGATTTTTGTTGGTCTCAGTTTTTCCTTCTTGTCGCAGGGCAAGAGTTCGCTTATCTACTTGCTCCACGGTCAGTTCATCTGCTGCGTGAAGATAGAGGGAGAGGGCTTTGCCTTGCTTTTGCTCCAAACGAATAGAAGCGCCATAGCAAGTCGGTGTAAGCTGGGTTTCAATCTGATAGCGCAGGGAGAAAATCTTCAGATAATGAGGTTGGAAAGAGGCCTTATCCCTATCATAGGAGGATTGACGGTGAAAGAGGCTGTTTCCACCCAGATGGCCTGTGACAGGTGTCAGAAGGAGCCAAGAGTAGTCGCCAATCCAAGGACTGGGCTGGTGGGTTAATCTAATCCCCTGAAAAATAGGTAGATGCGGATCGAAAAGCCAAGCTTCCTCCTGATCACTGGTCTGGGGCACAAAATAATTCATCCCGAAAGGGACGCCTGTGTAGGGCAGGGTATTTCCTCGAGAAAAGGCATGCTTGCTAGCAGTCCCAAAGCGGGTATCGATGGTTTCAAGTAGTGGTTTCATAGTCTTTCCTTTAGCTGTTTTTCTACATTATATCAGAAAAAGAGGGCCTTTAGATATGGCGTTCAAAAGTTAGCAATTTTGTAGAAAAATGACTATCATTTGTGTATGTATTTTCTGTCTCAAAAACTATATACTGAACATGAAACTTGTTTGAAAGAGGAAACTGCACGATGATTTATTCGAAAGAAATTGTTAGAGAATGGCTGGATGAAGTAGCAGAGCGGGCTAAGGACCATCCGGAGTGGGTGGATGTCTTTGAGCGTTGCTATACAGACACCTTGGACAATACGGTCGAGATCCTAGAAGATGGCTCAACCTTTGTATTGACTGGGGATATTCCTGCCATGTGGCTTCGGGATTCGACAGCCCAACTCAGACCCTACCTTCATGTGGCTAAAAGAGATCCTCTCTTGCGCCAGACCATTTCAGGTTTGGTCAAGCGTCAGATGACCTTGGTGCTCAAGGATCCGTATGCCAATTCCTTCAATATTGAGGAGAACTGGAAGGGCCACCACGAGACTGACCACACGGACCTTAATGGTTGGATCTGGGAACGCAAGTACGAGGTGGACTCGCTTTGCTATCCTTTGCAACTGGCTTATCTACTTTGGAAAGAGACTGGTGAGACCAGTCAGTTTGATGAGACTTTTGTCGCAGCAACCAAGGAAATTCTCCATCTTTGGACAGTGGAACAAGACCACAACAATTCACCTTATCGTTTTGTCCGTGATACAGACCGCAAGGAAGACACCTTGGTAAATGATGGATTTGGACCTGACTTTGCAGTGACAGGTATGACCTGGTCAGCTTTTCGTCCGAGTGATGACTGCTGTCAGTATAGCTATTTGATTCCGTCCAATATGTTTGCCGTAGTTGTCTTGGGGTATGTGCAAGAAATCTTTGCAGAACTGGATCTAGCTGATAGCCAAAACATCGCGGCAGACGCTAAACGCCTGCAAGCTGAAATCCAAGAAGGCATCGAAAATTACGCCTACACAACTAACAGCAAGGGTGAAAAGATTTACGCCTTTGAAGTGGATGGCTTAGGAAATGCTAGCATCATGGATGATCCAAACGTACCAAGTTTGCTGGCGGCGCCTTATCTGGGTTACTGCGATGTTAATGACGAAGTTTATCAAGCCACATGTCGCACCATTCTGAGCACTGAAAATCCATACTTCTATCAAGGGAAATACGCTAGTGGTCTCGGAAGTTCTCATACCTTCTATCGCTATATCTGGCCGATTGCCCTTTCTATCCAGGGCTTGACAACAAGAGATAAGGCAGAGAAGAAATTCTTGCTTGATCAGCTGGTTGCATGCGATGGTGGCACAGGTGTCATGCATGAAAGCTTCCACGTAGATGACCCAACACTTTACTCACGTGAATGGTTCTCCTGGGCCAACATGATGTTCTGTGAGTTGGTCTTGGATTACTTGGATATCCGCTAATACTCTTCGAAAATCTCTTCAAACTGCGGTGGCTTCACCTTGCCGTAGGTATGGTTACTGACTTCGTCAGTTCTATCCATAACCTCAAAACAGTGCTTTGAGCTGACTTCATCAGTTCTATCTACAACCTCAAAGCCATGCTTTGGGCAGCCTGTAGCTAGCTTCCTAGTTTGCTCTTTGATTTTCATTGAGTATAAGGAGCTCGCTTTAGTTTCACCGATTCGTGTCAGAATCACAAATTCACATTTAAAACGTTAAAAATAAAAATTTAAGTTAGAATGAGGTTTTACTTCATGGAAAATGTTGTTGTACATATTATCTCACATAGTCACTGGGACCGTGAGTGGTACTTACCTTTTGAAA
>ERZ773008.1218-NODE-1218-length-18299-cov-7.074490_pt1 | contig 18299 bp, 15 predicted proteins | sample MGYA00580664_ERZ773008 | MGnify/ENA primary metagenome ERZ773008 (study PRJEB29015, sample SAMEA2738016) | human oral metagenome | biome: human oral; feature: human-associated habitat; material: dental | place: China | collected 2048 ... | reverse complement strand
TATCTATTCTATTAGTTCCTGTCGCAATTATGCTATACATGCGTGGTGCTAGTCTGGGACGTGGTTATGTAGAAATAGTCTTGCGAAGTGCTGGAGCTTTAGTAGGTATGATTCCAGAAGGTTTAATCCTTCTTGTCAGTGTTTCTCTTGCAGTTGCTGCGATGAAGCTTGCTAAAAAGAAAGTTCTAGTTCAAGAATTATACTGCGTGGAAACTCTTGCCAGAGTTGATGTCCTTTGTTTCGATAAAACAGGAACTATCACTACGGGTAATATGAATGTTATAGAAATCAATGATGAAGTTGCAGAAAAATTATCAAGTTATCTTGCATACTTCGATGATGAAAATGCAACATCTAGAGCTTTAAAGAATCATCTAACGTGCAAAAAACAATGGGATGTAGAAGAATTAGGAGCTTTTTCTAGTAAAAATAAATATTCATTTATAAAGTTAAAAAATGGTGGAACATATTTCTTCGGAGCATATGAATTTTTAGGCTTTTCATCCGAAATGGATGAATATTATGAGAATCTGAAAAAAGAGGGTTATCGAATATTATCGCTAGCCTATACTGAAGACAGTACAAACATCCCTACTAATATGAAACTTGTAGGACATGTAGTTCTATCAGATGAAATAAAAGAAAACACAAGAGAAACATTCAAATACTTCGAATCACAAGGTGTTGAAGTGAAAATAATCAGTGGAGATAATCATATAGCCGTGTACGGTGTCGCTAAGAAAGCTGGTTTCAAAGAAGATGCTAAGGCTATTGATATGACTAAAGTAACTGAAGAGGATTTTGAAAAAACTGTTCTTGAGAATGATATTTTCGGACGTGTTACCCCTGAACAAAAACAGAAAATGGTAGCCGTATTACAAAAAGCTGGAAAGACTGTAGCTATGAGTGGGGATGGGGTTAACGATGTTCTTGCCCTTAAAAAAGCTGATATTAGTTTTGCTATGAATGGTGCTACTAGTTCTGCAAAAAGCGTATCAAACATAGTATTCTTAACAGATGACTTCGGAGTATTTTACGATATACTTATGGAAGGTCGTCGTGTTATTAATAACATTCAAAAGGTAGCTTCACTATTTCTTACAAAGACATTCTTCTCAATTGTCTTCTCAATACTTAGTGTAATCTTCGCCTTGGAGTTTGCATTTATACCGATTCAATTTACGATAATTTCAGCGATAACAATCGGTATTCCATCATTCTTCCTAACTTTTGAAGCGAATAAGGAAAAAGTAAGTAATAACTTCATGAAAGACATACTGACAAACGCTGCGATCGGTGGTGGTATTTTAGTAGCTACAGTACTACTGACAAACTTCGTTATCACAGATAATTCACAAGCGAAATTCATCTGTTTCCTTCTTGCATTAATAAATGGATTATGTATGGTTGCCAAAGTCAGCCTACCTCTTAACAAATATAAAGTTGCACTACTTTCTATGTTAAGTATAGCTGCAATTATAGGTGTGGGAGTTAATATATTTATCCTGAAAAATCACTTTACACCATTAGTATTTTCTCAATTGATTTATATAATTATTCTTGCTCTAGTAATCTCAACTGTTCACTTCTTTACGAGAAGAAAAACACACTAAAAAATTAAAGATATCAGAAAGTTAATTGGATCTAAAATAGATTTTCATGTTTCTTTCTGATATCTTTTTATTTATTTTTTCAACGAATATCTTCTATCTCTGTTTTCTCCATGAGATTCCAATAGTTCATACTCAACAAATTTTGCAATATATCTTCTTGCAGTTGGCTTAGATTTTTCTATTAGTTCACAAACTGTTGCTACAGTAATATATTTCTCATTTTTTAAATACTCTTTTATTTTTTCAAAAACATCTTGTTCTGCTTTAGACAATTCTTTTGTCTTATCATCAGGTTCCTTATATGCCAGTAGAGTTTCTAATATAACACCTAGCATAAATTCAATAAATACTGTTGAATTATTATTCCTATCTGCCTGCGCTAAAACCTTATAATACTGTTGCTGATTTTCGTATATTATCGTTTCAATAGGAATCCAACTGAACAACGGATTCCAATTAGCTAATATAACATTTTGCCATAACCTTCCCATTCTTCCATTTCCATCTTCAAAGGGGTGAATCATCTCTATTTCATAATGGAATACACAACTCTTCACAAGTGCTGGAGTATCATCTTTACGTCCCCATTCAAATAATTCCCTCATTAAATCACCTATAAACTGAGGTCTTGCTCCTAGATGAACCATATTCCCCTTTTCGTCAAAAATTCCTACATCTGAATTTCTATATTTTCCCGATTGTCCTACTATTTCTGTAGTTAATAATTTATGAGCAAGTAAAAAATCCTTCTCACTATAGGGGTCTAAATTCAATATTTTTTCATAAGCATCATATGCATTCTTTACTTCTTTTATTTCTTTTGGATCTCCTAAGACTCTCTTTCCATCAATAATCGCTGTAATTTGTTCTATTGATAAACTATTATTCTCTATTGCTAAAGATGAGTGAATAGACTTGATTCTATTTTCTTTTCTTAAATGTAAGTTTTTCTTTGTTTCTATTTCTAGATTACCTAATGCTTTAGAAATCTCTATAAGATAATTAAGAATAGTACTCGTAATGGTAAATGGTGGTTTCATAGCCTTCTCCTAAATTTAACTTCTTTATTTATTATATCATAAATAAAAATTTATCGCTCATTTATCGCTCATTTATCGCTCACTTTAGATTATGAATACCATCTAAACACCGATATAATAACTTTTCAAAAAAGTAAAACAAAAACCTAGACTTGGTTAATTCCAAATCTAGGGTTTATTTTTTTATTCTTCATCAGAAGGTTTTTCTTTTGATTCGCCTTCTAGGTCTTTTTCTTCAACCTTTTCAACTTTATCTTCTTCGTTTTTAGCCTCTTCTTGAGCTTTTTTCTCAGCTTCTTCTTTAGCTTTACGAGCTTCTTCTTCGTAGTATTTCTTATTAACTACTTTATCTAGTTGATCTGCTTCTCTTTCATCTAAGTCTTTTGGCATTTTTCCAAATTGGTAAAGAGCAACGATTTCTTTTCTATCGATTGTTTCAACTTCGATAAGTGTTTGTGCAATAAGTTCTAATTGTTCTCTATGAGTTTCAATAATGTGAAGAACTTTAGCGTAACATTCGTTAATAATTTTACGAACTTCAATATCGATTTCTTTCAGCATTTCTTCTGAGTAGTTACCGATACTTGAAAGTTGACGTCCACCATATGGATCGTGGAATGGAGCTTGCATTGGTCCTACAGCCTCACTCATACCGTATTCTGTAACCATCGCACGAGCAATAGCTGTTACTCGTTCGAAGTCATTGTGAGCTCCTGTAGATACTTCGTTAAAGAAGATTTGCTCTGCAGCACGTCCACCAAGTAATCCACAGATTTTGTCGATTAAATCTGTACGAGTTTGGAAGTATTTTTCTTCTTCCGGAATCATAAGGTTATATCCACCAGCATCACCACGTGGGATAATAGTAACTTTTTGCACTTTATCAGCACTATCAAGTACCATACCTACGATTGCGTGACCTGCTTCGTGGTAAGCTACTAAACGTTTTTCTTTTGGAGTATATACTCTACTACGTTTAGCTGGACCACCGATTACTCTGTCCATTGCTTCATCTAAGTCTTCTTTTTCGATATTAGATTTATTTTCACGAGCTGCTAATAATGCTGCTTCGTTAAGGATATTAGCAAGATCTGCACCAGAGAATCCTGGAGTTTTTTCTGCTAATGAACGAAGTTCAACACCTTTAGCAAGTGGTTTGTTTTTAGCATGTACTTTAAGAATAGCTTCACGACCTTTTACATCAGGTGTAGAAACTTTAATTTGTCTGTCGAAACGACCCGGTCTTCTAAGGGCGTTATCTAATACGTCAGCACGGTTAGTAGCTGCAATTACGATAATACCTTTTTCACCATCGAATCCATCCATTTCAACAAGAAGTTGGTTAAGAGTTTGTTCACGTTCGTCATTTCCTCCACCTACTCCGCTTCCACGTTTACGTCCTACAGCATCAATCTCATCGATGAAAATGATACATGGCGCATTCTTTTCAGCTTCTTTGAATAGGTCACGAACACGACTTGCCCCAACCCCTACGAACATCTCAACGAAGTCAGATCCTGAGATTGAGAAGAATGGTACTTTCGCTTCACCAGCTACAGCACGAGCTAGTAAAGTTTTACCAGTCCCTGGAGGCCCCTCAAGTAGGACACCTTTAGGGATTCTAGCACCCATCTTAGTGAATTTACGGTGATCTTTTAAGAACTCAACCATTTCAGCAAGTTCTTGTTTTTCTTCATCAGCTCCAGCTACATCATCAAATGTAACTTTCGCTTCTCCACCATCGATTTTTTTAGCTTTAGATTTTTGGAAGCTCATTACTTTGCCTCCACCGCCACCTTGCATTTGTGTCATAAAGAAAACTAAAACACCCATAAACAAGATAAGCGGAATAATGTTACCTAAGAATGATAGAATTGCTCCAGTTTTTTCAGCTGGTTTATATTCTACTACACTTAATTTCCCATCTCTAGCTTTTTCATTAATTTGTTTTTGTACTTCGGAATCAGATGCTGCAACTACACTCTCGAAGTTCTTATTACCATCTGTGTAAGTACCTTTAACATTGTAGTTCTCATCTTTTCTTTGTAGACTTATTTCTTTAACCTTGTCGTCCTTAATAGTCTGAACAAGTTTAGCATAGTCTATTTTTTCAGTTGTCCCAGGTAAGTCTTGCTGCCAATATGCAAATAATCCAATCGCGATTACGATTAATGCAAGCATACCAAGGATAGGGTTTTGCCTTTTTTTATTATTCATATAGACAATCTTCCTCCTATCATTTTTCTAAACATAATTTATTTTACCATATATAACTAAAGTTTGACTAATATTTTGACCTTTTTTGATTAAAATATTATTATGAATAAATTTCTTCTTTTAGAATACCGATATAAGGTAAGTTTCTATATCTTTCATCATAGTCTAAACCAAATCCTACAAGGAATTCATTTGGTGAAACTATACCGATGTAATCAGCTTCAACATCAACTACACGAGTTTCTGGTTTATCTACTAGTGAAGCACATGCTACTGAAGCAACATTTCTTTCTTTTAAGTTTTCGATAAGTGCTTTAAGCGTTCTTCCTGTATCTACAATATCTTCAACGATAATTACATGACGTCCTTCAATATCCATTCCGCAATCTTTTTTGATTTTGATTACACCAGAAGATTCAGTTCCTCCGTGATAACTAGATACATCCATAAAGTCAGTAACTACGTGAATGTCAATGTGTTTTAAAAGTTCTGCCATAAAAGGTAATGCCCCTTTTAATGTACAAATTAGAACAGGACATTTATCTTTATAATCCTCTTCAATTTGTTTAGCGATTCTTTTACTAGCAACAACGATGTCCTCGTGTGTAAATAGAACTTTCTCGATATCTTTTAATAAATTTTCCACTGTTTTATCCTTTCGTGTTTATATAATAATCATATTTTTTGTTTTTGTTAACTTTAGTATTTATTCCTAAAACTCCTAAAACCCCATCTTTGTTGCGAATTACTGGAAGTTTGTCTCTAAGTTCTTTGGGAATCTTTTCATCAATAAAAAGACGTGAAAGTTTTTTGCTAACCTTACCTCTTTGAATCCTATCGCCATCCCTCTTAGTCGTAACTATTAAAGGCAAATCTTCTTTATTAAATCCAACCTCAGATGAGTTGTTAGTTGTTGTTATTAGAAAATTACTCTGATGAAATGTATAAACTTTATTAATATCCACTTCATCTATTATTAATTCTATCTTATCATTATAACATTTTTTTTCGATTTTATGAATATAAATACTATTATATTCGCTAATAATTTTTAAATTATTTTTCAAATCATAACTTTTATTGTTATTTCTATTTTTTAAGTCTTCTATTATTGTAAAAAGAGCCTTTTGTTTCACATCAAAAACACCAAAATTATTTGCTAATATATCTCTTAGCAAGAAATAAATCTCTTCTTTGGTATTTTTTAATAATTTTTCTTTATCTAGCTCAACTTTGCCATCTTCTGTCGAAATAATATAATTGTCTTTTACTTCTAATACTTTATTTTTCAACTCAGTATTAATATTTTGATAATAACTAGAAAAATTAATTAAATTATCAAAACTTGCAGCATTCACATCGTTCAACAATGGTACAATATTATGCCTTATATTATTCCTTGTATAATCAGTATCGAAGTTTGTTGAATCGACATAGTATTTCAAGTCATTTTTATCGGCATATTGCTCAAGGTCTGCTTTTAATACATTTAATAATGGACGATAAACTTCTAAGTTTCCTATAGTCGTCTTCCCTTCTATCATCAAGTTATAATCCATACTGCGTCCGCTAAGAAGCCTCATAAGGATATTCTCCACTTGATCATTTTTATGGTGAGCTGTTATTAACTTCACACCACCTTCTAATGAAGACATCTCCTCAAAAGCATCGTAACGTAGTTTTCTTGCGAACATTTCCTCTGACGTGTGACTATCTCTTACTAAATCTTTCATATTTAGCTCTTTTTTGTAGAATTTAACATTGTAGTTTTTTACAAAGTTTTCTACGAACTCGGCTTCTTCATAAGACTCTTCTCTTAGACCATGATTTATGTGGAACACCACTAATTCTTTATAACTCTCTTTGTACTTAGTAACAAGCAGATGAAATAAAGCTATAGAATCCACTCCTCCTGATAGACCTAGTGCTATTTTATCAGTTTTTTGCCATAAAATATTAATGTCCATCTAGATAACCTCTCTCCTGAAGACCTTTCTTAATTTTTTCGAACTTAGCTTCAGCTTGCTTTGTCGTCACAATTATATCTTCTAGCAATCCTTCTGGCGCTGGTGGAATTTCTTTTTTCTCTTCTTTCTCCTCAGACAGCTCAGTAATATTACTCTTCTTACCTTTCCCTACAGAAATTTTCATATTCCCTATAAATTGAAGTTTTTTCAAGTCTTTTAGAGTTTTCGTCTCTTGTTTAGGCTCCTGATTTTCTTCCTTCGCTTCTTGTTTTTTCTGAACTTCAGGTTGTTCTTTAGCTTCTTTTTTTATTGGTGACTTCGGTTTATTTTTCTTTTTATTCTGTTTTTCTTTAGAGTTTTTCTCTACTTTTTTCTTGTCACCTTCAGCTTGTTTCAACTCTTTTTGTGTTAAAATCACTAAAGAATCCTTTGTACCTTTCTCCTCGGCTTTAATAACAAAACCAACAGAAAAAATCTCTTCTAGCTTCTTCTTTTTACCTATAAACATGTTTTCCTTCGGTAAAAATGCATCTTTGCCATTTTCTAGTTTTATATATAATCCTTTGCTTTCAACTTTCGTTACCTTACCTGCAACTTTACTCATTTAATCACCTCACTATCCCCTAGTATAAACTACATATTTTTTATAGTTTTAACCTCTTAAATCATTCCTATTTATTTCACTTAAATATTATACCACACTATATTCATCTATTGAAATATCAAAGATAATCCGATGTAATAATATACCAACAACCTAATCCCGATAACTAAAAAACACCAACTTCAAAAAAGTTATTCTTCTGAAATCAGCGCTCAATTATTAAATCTTCTTCTAAAATAATGTTATATTGACTATCCCTAGCAAAAAACATTACTAATCTTTATTATACCATAAAAATAAACAATTTATCAGTCTTTAATTTTTAAATCTTTTGTGTTATGTTAAAGATACCAAAGGTATATGTTTCATATCATATATACTTATTTCATAGTAAATACGCAATACGCGATTTTAGGGAGGTTACTATGTTGAATGCAGAAAAACTCAAAAAAAGATTTTATATATTTCTAGTATTTTATTTTTTATTTGGTACTACAATCTATTTCTTGTTTGATAGTGCAGTTAGTCCAGACTTTACACGACAATACAAAATCATATTATTTGTGCTCGAAGTTGTTTATTTTGATTTACCTTTAGTGTTAGCTTTGGTTCTAAATAACTATATAGATAAAAAAACTAAAAACGTAGAAAAATAAAAAATAACACTCTCTAGCACTAGCTAGCGAGTGATTCGACAAAATATTATTTCTTCGAAATCGCGATTTTCGAGTCACTCCAACTTATTTCATAGTAAATACGCGACGTACGATTTCAGGGAGGTTGCTATGGTAAACGCAAAAATAATAAAAAAAAGATTTTACATATTTGTAGTATTCTATGTTTTATTTGGTATCACGCTATCATCAATATTACATAGAGAACTTAGTTCAGATTTTAAACAAAAATACAAAACCATATTATTTGTGATTAAACTTTTTTTTATGAATCTACCTATATTGTTGGCTTTGATTATAAATAACTATATAGCTAAAAAAACTAAAAACGTAGAAAATAACACTCTCTAAAACTAGCTAGTAAGTGATTCGACAAAACCTTATTTCTTCGAAATCAAGATTTTCGCATCATTTCCATAGCTAAAAGAGCGACTCAAAATTACTTTTGAATCGCTCTTCTTTTTTTATCCGTTATAACAGTTTATTATTTCAAATAGCTTGCTACGAATTTCTTCGTTTGTTGAATGTCCTAGCATTGATTTTAACTCTACTAGTTTTTTATCTAGTTCCTCAACATCAATGTCTAAGGTTGTATTTTTATAGATCATTTTGTTATCAGTCTTTTCGCTACTTTCGTAATCAAGTGATAACTCTTCATACATTTTCTCACCAGGTCTTAGTCCGATTTCTTCGATATCTATATCTTTATACGGTTCTAATCCTGATAATTTAATTAGGTTTGTCGCAAGATCTATTATTTTTACAGGTTCACCCATGTCTAATAGGAAGATTTCCCCTTCACTTGCATAATACCCAGCTTGTAGTACTAATTGTGCCGCTTCTGGAATCGTCATAAAGTAACGAATAATATTTCTATGTGTAATAGTGATAGGCCCACCTTTTTTAATCTGCTCTTTAAAGATAGGAATTACAGAACCATTTGAACCTAATACATTACCAAATCTAACCGCAGCAAATTTCGTTTTGTACTTATTACCTTTTGACTGTAAAATAATCTCTGTTAAACGTTTCGAAGCACCCATAGCATTCGTTGGATTTACCGCCTTATCAGTAGAAATCATAATAAATCTTTCTACTTCTTTTTCGATGGCCACATCCATAACATTTTTTGTCCCAAAGACATTATTTTTAATCGCTTCTTGTGGACGACGTTCCATTAAAGGTACGTGTTTATGCGCTGCCGCATGGAATACAACGCTCGGTTTATACTTATCAAACACCTCAGCTAAAGCATCTTTCTCACGAATACTTACTATTTCAGAGATATAGCTTATATCATCGTAGTCCTTACTATGTGATTTTTCAAAATCTAAATCACGCTCTAGCATGTATAAGGCATTCTCGTTAACATCTACTAAAACAAGTTGACTAGGTTTGAATTTGAATATCTCTCTTACGATCTGGCTTCCAATCGAACCACCAGCTCCAGTAACAAGAATACTCTTTCCTTTAATGTAAGAACGAATCTCTCCTTGAGAAAGCTTCACTTCTCCACGTCCTAATAAGTCCTCGATTGACACATCTTTTAAGTGTTTAGAAATACTCTCTCCGTCTTCTACAGCAACACCAGAACTCATTACCTTAACACTAACATTGGCTTCTTTCAGAACATTTAATATTCTATTTTTATTATAAGCACTAATCGAAGGAATAGCTAAGAATACTTGTTCTACTTCATATTTTGGAATAAGTTTTAGTATTTCATAAGTCGTTCCAACTACTGTAACACCACTGATTACAGAATTTTTTCGATTATCATCTATAAGACCAACTACATTCGCACGGAAAATATTATTTTTAGATAACTCTTTTAATAATATGTATCCCGCATCTCCTGCACCGATAATAAATGTATTTTTATAAGTACTAGCACCATACTTACCAGCTTCTCTTTCACGTAAGGCACGATATAACATTCTTGTAAACATCATACCCGCTATAATTAATAAAGGTGAAAAGATAGCAAATCTAACATTTGAGAATGTATCAGGTAACATATACTGATAAAGGATACTCGTAAGCAAGTCCCCTAGAACTACAGAAATACAAATACTTACTATCTCATTAACACCTAAGTATGACCATAATGATTTATTAGTACCAAATAAATAAAAACTAATTGTATATATAACAAGTGAAATCGCTAGAAATTCTAATATCTCAATATAGTGGTCATTTAACATAGCAAATGGATTTGATGCTTTACCTAAAAATATCGATGCTACTACACCTAATGCAACCGTCAATAAGTCCAATAACATTATAAGTTTAAATCTATGATTTATATATATTTTTGATGAAAATAGTCTATCCATAACATCTCCTACAAATTTACCAAAGAGCATTAGGGTCGACTAAACCCAAATCCTAAGTAATCACAATAGTTTACCCATATCTAAACATCTAATAAAGATGTTTGTGACAATTAATAAACTATGTGGGGAGGAACTCGAAAAAAAACATTTTTGAGTCGCTCCCTTAGCTCTTTTTCATATTTTAAAACAATCTATAACCAAAGTAACATGTCGCAGCAATAATAATACATAATATCAAAATGCTGATTTTTCTAGTTTCCTTGATTACTTTTATCTCTACTATTTTTTGAACTATTAATATAGTTATAGCTACGAAAATCGCAGTAGTCTTAATCCTTTGATTTTCTATAAACATTGTCGCAATTATTATAGCTAAACTAAAAACTGTAATAAGCATATTAATAGCCATAAATATTAATTTTTTATCCGCCATAATTATTTTTTCCTTATCTTGATTGTTACTTTAACAATCGGTGTATCCGTCGCAATTCGAACATTTTCTTTAGGATAAATCTTCAAATTACTTCGTTCTTCTGTTTCTTCTTTAACATCACTTAAATCGACATCAACGAACATCTCTGACACTCTAGCCAACGTAGCTTCATCTTCCGCCCTAATAGCTACTTTAGAAACATCAGCAGTCGCACTAATAAGCTCGAATTCTGAAGGAAGACTACCTATAGTATTTACTTCTAGTGGAACTTCTTTTTCGATATTCTTCAACTCTATATTCATAACTGTTGAACTTGGTTCTATTTGAATATCCTCGATTTTATTATAATCACTATCGTATGCTACTAACTTAGCTTCTTCTCTAGTATTTCTATTAAGCTTCGTACGAGTATCACTCTCAGCACGAACCTCATTTATTCTATTAAGACTTTCTATCGCACCAGAAATCTTAACTGTTTCATTTGTCACACTAAGATTATCTACTTCATATCCAATCAGTAAACGTTCTTTCTTAACTACCGGTGTAACTCTAAACTCTTTTGTTGCTTTTTCTCTAATGGATATAGTTATAACAGATGGTTCTGCTGTACCCTCAACACCTTTTTCTAAACCATCAATCTCAATTCTAACCTTTTGATCATCACCTATTTGAGCATTTCTAAGATTTAACTTCGCCTTGAAGTTTTTAGCAACACTTTCTTTTTGAACTTTTGTTTTCGTACCAGATAATTTCACAGATACTGTATTAGGAATACCTACTACATAAAGCTTATCTCTGTCATAATCAACATCCAGTGGCACATCACTTACCCAAGCTGTTGCATTATCACTACTACTATCTCCAAGAACCGAAAAGTTTTTAAAATTCTCATTGACCGATAGGAACAATAGTATCGCTATTAAAAATGATATTAACTTTAACTTATTATTTTCTTTTAGTTGCATAATATCACCTCTTATTTAATTATTTTTTCTTGTTGTTTCCAATTTTTCGCCAAATAATCAGCTAAATCGTCTGTTGAGTAATCTGATGTTAAGATTCCATTTTGACAAACACTAATCTTCCCTGTTTCCTCAGATACAGCGATTATTATAGCATCTGTAACTTCAGATAATCCTAGTGCAGCACGGTGTCTTGTACCATAGCTACTAGCTATCGATCTATTATCCGATAAGGGAAGTACACAGCTTGCCGCACGAATCTTATTCTCATCGATTATCATAGCACCATCATGCAAAGGTGTATTGGGAATAAAAATATTAATTATAAGTTCATTTGTCACCTCGGCATTGACCGTAATACCACTTTCAACATATTCATCAAGACCTGTATTATTTTCTAGTACGATTAATGCACCTATTCTTCGACGTGCCATATGTCTAGATGAATCAACAACAGCTTTTATAATCTGTTCAGTTGAATCTTTCTGAACATCTTTATAATTCATATTGAAGAAATTAGATAGCTGTACCCTTCCTATGTATTCAAGAGCTCGTCGTAATTCCGGCTGGAATATAATCATTATACCTAATACTCCCCAAGTTACTACTTGTTCAAAAATGTATGTCATCGTCTTAAATCCGATAAAGTTAAAGAATATTTTTAGTCCAATAACAATTAAAATACCTTTAACAAGTTGCATACCACGAGTACCTTTTAATAAACTTAATAGTTTATAAACTAAAAACCAAACTAATAATATATCCAATAGATGAATAATTAGTGTTAGCGTACTTACTCCTGATAAGTATTCAGCTATCATAAATAATCTCCTTCCTTTAATTAATAATATCTCGCTACGCATATAACCCTTATTCTTATGCGTATAGCAGTCCACTTTCAATTATAACATAAAATGCAAGCGTTGTGCTATTTTTTATAGAAGAAAAAAGAAGATATTTTACAATTAACATATGCAAAATATCTTCAATACACTTTTTATAATTTTGGCTTTTAGTTATACTTCACTAATATAGTAGCTTGTAACCCATGTAATTCTGGGTTTCCTCTGTATAAACTATCATTAGTTCACTAATCAACCTTACTTATGTATACAAAATCTGTAGGTGGAACAGTACCTTTTCCAGTATCTGGTTGACCTGCTGTTATCAAAATAGAATCTCCAACTTCAGCTAGTCCAATTTCTTTAGAATATGCAGAAGCATTACTTAGCATCTCTTCCATACTCAACATTTTAGGTTCAATATATGGTACTATTCCTCTAGTAATAATTAATTTTCTAGCACTTTCTCTATCAGGTAAAACTGCTAGCACAGGTATATTTGGACGATACCTCGCGATGAAACGAGCTGTTGTTCCTGATTTCGTATAAGTTACAATATTTTTTACATCAACTGCTTCTAAAAGATGTTTTGTCGTCATAGAAACAGCATGAGATATACTCATTTTGTATCCATCCACTTCAAATCTTTCTGCATCAACAGCATTATTTTTTTCAACAGTTCTTATAATTCTATCTACTGTTTCTAGCGCTTCACATGGATAATCACCAATCGCAGTCTCCTCTGTTAACATTATCGCATCAACACCGTCGAAAATTGCATTCGCAACATCAGACACTTCGGCTCTAGTCGGTCTTGGATTATAAACCATAGAATACAACATTTGAGTAGTTAAAATTACTACTTTCGCAGCTTCATTAGCTCTTCTTACTATTTTCTTTTGAATTCCAGGTAAATCTTCATACGAAATATCTACCCCAAGTTCATCACGATTAATCATAATCGCATCTGCAATTTCCAGTATGTCATCAAGATTGTCATAACCATCTTTACAATCTATCTTAACAATTATCCCTATATTTTTTCCATGTGATTTAATGAGCTCTTTTACCTTCGTAATCTCTTCTAAGTTCCCAACAAAAGGACACGCAACGAAATCTACATCATTTACGCAGGCAAAGTCTACATTCTCCTCATCTATTCTAATAAGTTTATATTTATTTTTCGCATAAATATGATCCACATCATATATTATAGCTAAGTCTCTCCCCACTTCTTCTCTTAGAGCTTTAACCTTCCCTATTCTTTCAACATTTTGCTCATTACTCCCGTAGTAAGAATCTATCAATACAGCATCTGCTGCACCTTCCACTATTTTTCGTAATACTTTATCTGTAGCATCACCTATAGTAGCTATTATTTTAGAATTTCTAATCATAACTATTCACCTATCCATATTTTATTTCATATTTTATTATAGCACAGCGAAATATAACATACTATACTATAAATATTATAACAGATTTTACCCTTTATTATTAATTAGTTAAATATTATTATTAAACGTAAAACACTTAACTATATTAAACTTCTATTATTTAGGTAAAACTCATTATTATTAACGCATTAACTTAGTATAAACTATAGAAATATAACTACATATATCGTTTTCAAAAAGAGGTATGATTTATTAAATAAAAGAAAAACTCTTACCTTATTTGTAAGGTTTTTTCTTACAAATAAAGTTACATTTGTAGATGTTTTTTAGCAATAATTATGAAAAATATTTATAAAGTTTATTTCTCTATAAGTGTTATTTAAAGAACATAGTAGCATTTCTATAAATTCAGACTATAAAAAAAATAATATTACATAATATATAAAAAACTATTGACAACCTCCCTTTCTGTAGTATATAATTTACATGCTGATATAACACATGGTTTTCAGTTATTAAAATTTATATATATTATATTTAGGAGGAACATTTTATGTTATCATTTTTAAAACCTAAAGCTAAATCACACAAAGTTCCTGCCGATAAAGTTATGCCAACTTATAAAAAATTAAGATTTATTTCTTTCCTTGGTGTATTCCTTGGATACATGGCATTCTACATTGTTAGAAATAACATCAGTTTATCGAGTAGTGATCTTAAAGCATCTTTAGGAATTTCTAAAACTCAAATGGGTGCAATCATGAGTTACATGCTACTTGCATACGGATTAAGTAAAGGATTTATGAGTAGTTTATCGGATAAAGCCGATCCGAAAAAATATATGGCTCTTGGACTTTTCCTTTGTGCATCTGTAAACTTAGCACTTGGAGTTAGTCACACTGTATTCTTAGTATCAATCTTAGTAATTTTACTAGGACTTTTCCAAGGTATGGGGGTTGGACCAGCATTCATCACACTTGCAAGCTGGTATCCTAAAAAAGAACGTGGTCGTATGACTGCTCTTTGGAATATTTCTCACAACATTGGTGGAGGAATCGTAGCAAGTATCGTTACATTAGGATTCTTCATCTTTGGTAAAGAACACTGGAAATTAGCATACTACGTATTCCCAGCGATTATCGCTATTATCTTCGTTATTATTATCCTTGTTTTAGTTAAAGGAAAACCAGAAAACGAAGGTCTACCAACAATGGAAGAAATCACTGGTGAAACACATAAAGTAGAAGTAAAACACGTACCAGAAGAAGCTGCAAACTTAAACGCAGGACAAATCTTCGTAAACTACGTATTAAAAAACAAACACGCTTGGTATGTATCTCTAGTTGATACATTCGTATACTTAATCCGTTTCGGATTAATCTCTTGGCTTCCAATCTACTTATTAGAAACTAAAGGATTCACAAAAGGACAAATGGGTATCGCCTTCACATTATTCGAATGGGCCGCTATTCCATCAACACTTCTTGCTGGATACCTATCTGATAAAGTATTCAAAGGTTACCGTATGCCTCCAGCAATCGGTGCAATGGTTATCATTTTCTTCTGTCTAATCGGATATTGGGAAAGTACTTCTCTAGTATGGGTAATCGTATTTGCCAGCCTTTCTGGATGTCTAATCTACGTACCACAATTCTTAGCATCAGTTCAAACTATGGAAGTTGTTCCATCATTTGCTGTTGGTAACGCAGTTGGTCTAAGAGGATTCATGAGTTACATCGTGGGTGCTTCATTCGGTACTTGGTTCATCGGATTCGTTGTTGACCGTGTAGGATGGTCTGGAGGACTTTACGTACTTCTATCATCTGCAGTTCTTTGTATCGTATTCGCAGTATTAAGTCACCGCGGAGCTAAAGAATTAGCACAAAAATAATTAACAATTCAAAATATCAAAAAGCACTGAACAAAATCGTTCAGTGCTTTCTTATTGTTAGGGGGTGACTCTAAAAAATCAATTTCTCCAAAATCACGATTTTTGAGTCACTCCCTCTTACTTGCGTGTTATGTAGTTTTCAATGTTATAATCTCGTGAATCTAATTCTATATCATTTCCTAAAATTATATTCGCTACACTATAGCCAATTATCGGACCTGTAGTTAAACCAGAAGAACCAAGACCACTAATCGCATAAACATTTTCTAGTGTTGGAACCTCACCAAAGAACGGAGAATAATCACTAGTATAAGCTCTAATTCCAACACGTTCATTTATTATCTCTGCATTTTTTAATTCACCTAAAAAACTCTCCGCTTCTTCACCAAAAGCATCAAGTTGTTGCTTATCAATAGTTAAATCAAAGCCCATATCATTTTCGTGTGTCGCTCCAACACTAACAACACCTTTTTCAAATGGAATAATATCCAATTCACCCTCAGGCATTATAACCGGATAAGATCCTGTATTTTCATCAGAAACTTTATAATCTCTTAGTTGACCTTTTTGGGGACGAACATCAACATAAAAACCAAGAGGCTCTAATATATCTTTTAACCACGCACCAGTCGCGAGAACAACAGTATCAAAAACCTGTCCATTAATCTCGTATTTATCCCCCACAACCTTTAGACTAACTCTTTCCCTAACAACATTAGCTTTCGAGGCAGTAAGTAAAGTATTAACGAATCTCTCTCCTTCTACTCGTCCACCACCACTCGCATACAATACATCTCCATTATTATCGAAGCTAGGAATGATTTTTCGAACCTCTTCTTTTGAGATAATCTCTAAATTCCCTATCATCGGCGATAATTCTTTACGACTTTCAGCAAGTTCTTTTAACTCAGGTAGCTTATCTTCATTTTTTTTCAATAAATATACTCCACATTGTGAATAAAAGTCCGTATTATAACCATCAGCTTCTAAGTCTTTTACTAATTTCAAATAAAAATCCGCACCTAGTCTCGCCATCTTATACCAAGGTTTATTACGTCTTTTAGAAAACCACGGACTTATAATCCCAGCCGATGCTTTTGTAGCTTGACCCAAACCATAATCAAAAACTACTATTTCATTTTTTTGTTCTTTTGACAAATAATAAGCACATGTAGCTCCTACTATTCCCCCACCTACTACTGCTATTTTCATAAGATACCTCGCTTTTTTAATAAATCTACTAATTAAAATTATAACCTAAAAAATTTATAGAGTAAATACAGATATTACCCTCTCTACTCTCGTCTATTAAGAAATATTTTTTCTATCTACTCTTATTTTCTTTATCCTGTTACCTTCCATTATCCGATAAAAGTCCTGATAATTTTTCAGATGTTAGAATAGCTCCATGCTCTAAAGCTTCTCTTTTAGAATCTTTATATAGAGCTGTCTTAACCGTAAGATCTTTATCATCATTTATTATCAATTTCACATTTATGGCTTCCGTTATACCTTTCATAGTATAACTATCATCTATTTTATAACTTTTTATTTTCCCTTCTGGTGTCAGAGCTTTTTTATCCAATAATTTTAGTATATGTTCTAGCTCTGTTTTCGCCTCTTCTCCATGTACCATCTTTTCTACTTGATCTGCATCTTTTTTCACTTGATATTCATTCCAATATTTTTTACCTGTTATTAATATCACTATTATTGCTATTACAGGTATTATACTTATCAATACTTTCTTCGTTTTCCTATCCTTCCTTTTCTACTAACTTTTTATTATTGCCTTTATTCTATATTTTCATACAGCTTCTTAAACTTAGTATAGATTTGAACATAAACAATAAACTATTATCTTATAGATAAATTGTATCTTTGATTGCTAACTATAAGAAATTTGAAGATACGGGGCTTTTCACTTTGATTATAAGTCTCTTTTATAATATTATCATCACTAGATTACTTTATACTTGTTTTTTCAAATTCGTAAGTTATCTCTGATGCATAGAGTGTGTTATTCTTCATTTTCCTTATCAATCTCCTCTTCTACTACCTTTTCTGCAAAATCAATCTCAGTATTTTCCCCTATAATTATTGAATGGAAATATCGTCTATTTTTTTCACTATATTGCCCTATAATATCAAAACTCACTTTTTGTTTGTTTATTCCTAAATAATTATCTATCTCCTCGTTTGTAAATAGATATTTTATATTATAACTACCTGTTTCAAAACTATAACTTTTATCTTCTACTTCCAATTTCTTCAATATATCTTTATTTAGTTTTAACTTTTGGAATAAGAAGTATTTTTTAAA
>ERZ773008.1215-NODE-1215-length-18315-cov-33.228149_pt1 | contig 18315 bp, 16 predicted proteins | sample MGYA00580664_ERZ773008 | MGnify/ENA primary metagenome ERZ773008 (study PRJEB29015, sample SAMEA2738016) | human oral metagenome | biome: human oral; feature: human-associated habitat; material: dental | place: China | collected 2048 ... | reverse complement strand
TATTGCCGAGTTGGAGCGCATTCAGGCGATGAACCCAATACGCCGCTGGTTCTACCAGAAATTCCATATTTAGCGGAATCCCGAACACGTAGACCCGCACGATTGCCCGCTCAAGGGCGCATCGTGCGGGTATTTTTATACACTAGATTCAGACAGCAGCCTCGCATCTTGGTTCGCTAAATCGTAGCCTGAACCTCCACACATCAGATAAGGTTCGCCGGGTACGTGTGATTAAAAACGTATAGCCTCAGTTGAAAAGTTCGGCTAGACGAACTATTGTTAAATTATCCTGTTTCGCACCGGTTTATCGAGGATGATCGACACCTAGGTACGAAGCCTCAATGAGTCGGAGGCGATTCCTACAGGTCAGCAGGGTAATGCATCCGCAGCATAAGAAAGCGAAATCATGACAACCGTATTCACTGCGCACCGTCACGGTGCGAACGCTAACACTGTAAGTACCGCACATCCGCGCCGTTTTCTCATGCTGGGGATAGCCTTGGCCAGTATCCTTGTGCTTCTGCTCAGCGCCTGCACTTCGGCGGGGAAGCAAGACGAAAAGAAGACCGTGCTCACCACCTTCACCGTGCTGGCGGATATCGCTAAAAACGTTGCGGGTGATCACCTGAATGTCGAATCGCTGACCAAGCCCGGCACCGAGATTCACGAGTATGAACCTACTCCCAGCGATATTAAGAAGGCGCATGATGCTGATTTGGTGCTCGACAACGGGCTGAACCTGGAAAGCTGGTTTACCAAGTTCGTGCAGGATTCTAACGCCCCGCACGCCACCGTGAGCGAGGGGGTGCAGCCGATCAATATTGCCGAGGACGCTTATGCAGGCAAACCCAACCCGCATTCGTGGATGAGCCCCAAGAACGTGCAGATTTACGTGGATAATATGGTGCGCGAATTCAGTAAGCTTGACCCCGCCCATGCCGATGATTACCGCACCAATGGGGAAAACTATAAGAAACAGCTGCAGCAGGTTCAGGATGAGCTGGTGCGCGATGTTAGCGTTCTGCCTGAGAATCAGCGGGCGCTCGTAACCTGCGAAGGTGCTTTCTCATACTTGGCGGCGGATGCCGGTCTCAAGGAAAAATACATTTGGGCGGTGAACTCTGAACAGCAGGCAACCCCCTCGCAGCTGAGCTCGACCATTGATTTTGTGCGCGAGAACCAGGTGCCCGCCGTATTCTGTGAGTCTACCGTCTCGGATGACCCCATGCGCCAGGTCGTGGATGCGACCGGTGCCAAATTCGGCGGCGTGCTTTATGTCGATTCCCTCTCTGAGGCGAATGGTCCGGTTCCTACCTATCTTGATATGATTCGTCACGATGCGCGCACCATTGTCGCGGGGCTGACGGGCAAGCAATCTTAGCCGGTCGGCGGCGGGAGAGTAGGCCGCCGCATACTGCGCCCCCCGCCGGTTCGTGGTGAGGGGCGCATCCCACCGTCACGGATGACGAGCGGGGCTTAGAAGAAGTACGCGAACGAAATTTTGTCGGATACAAAACCTATGGAAACACTGTTGAGAGTCGAAAATTTGGGCGTCCATTATGGAACCGTGTGCGCCCTGTACGAGACTACTTTCGAGCTTGGTACCGGGAGTATATGCGGACTGATCGGCATGAACGGTTCGGGAAAATCGACCCTCTTCAAAGCCATTATGGGTGTTATTCCCGCGCATACCGGAACCGTGGAGATCGCGGGCAAAGAACCATACCTTGCTCGTAAAAACGGCATTGTCAGCTATGTGCCGCAGAGCGAAGAAATAGACTGGAGCTTTCCCGTCTCGGTGCGTGAGGTCGTGGCGATGGGGCGGTACCGCGGGCTGGGCATCACCCGTCGGCTGCGTGCCACCGATAAGCAGGCGGTCGAGCACGCCCTAGAGCGCGTAGAGCTGACCGAGCTTGCGCATCGTCAAATCGGGGCACTCTCGGGCGGGCAGCGCAAGCGGGCATTCGTGGCGCGGGCGATAGCGCAGGGCGCGCGGCTTCTATTACTTGATGAGCCCTTCGCCGGAGTGGATAAAAGGTCAGAATCCATGCTCATTCAGGTGTTGAAACAAATGCGCAGCGAGGGTGCAACCGTGCTGGTTTCAACCCATGACTTGGCGTCTCTACGAGCCTTTGCCGACGATGCTCTGCTGCTGCGTCAAACGATTTTGATGCACGACACCCCGCAGGCGGTGTTAGCCCCCGAAAATTTGGTGCAGGCGTTCGGTATGCAGGTTCAGGCGGGCGCCGATAGCGGCGCATCCAACGAGCAGACCCGGCGTGAGGAGGGAGAATAGCATGAGCATTCTGGATTACCTGGTGGAACCGTTCACCCTTCCCTTCATGACGCGCGCCATGGTCGTTACCGTGATCGCCGCCGTGGTCTGTGCGCTGCTTTCCTGCTGGCTCGTGATGCTCGGCTGGTCGCTCATGGGCGATGCGATCTCGCATGCGGTACTGCCCGGCGTGGTGCTCGCCTATATTGCGGGCATCCCCTTCGCTGTGGGGGCGGTGATCGCCGCACTCGTGGCCGTCACCCTGATCGGCGCGGTCCAGCGCAGCGGGCGCGTGCGTGAGGATGCCGCTATCGGTATTGTCTTCACAACTCTTTTTGCGCTCGGCCTTGTACTGGTTTCGGTGACACCCTCAAGCACCGACCTGAACCATATTCTTTTCGGGAACGTGCTGGGCGTATCCTGGCCGGATGTCTGGCAGGTAGCTATTCTCGCCGTCATCGTGGCGGGTGTCCTGCTGATTAAACGCCGCGATTTTATTCTGTACGCCTTCGACCGCGGGTTCGCGCACGCTATCGGGCTGCGCCCCAGGGCTCTTGGCGCGCTGCTTCTGGTGATGCTGGCGCTCACGAGCGTGGTGGCGCTGCAGATCGTGGGAGTCGTGCTCGTAGTCGCCATGCTTGTGATTCCCGGATCGACCGCACGTCTGCTCACCGACCGTTTCACGCCAATGCTCGCGGTCTCGGTCGGGGTGTCGGTGCTGGGTACGCTTGTGGGGCTTTATAGCAGCTACCATCTGGATATTTCCCCCGGCGGTGCCGTGGTCGTTACCCAGGGCATCATTTTCTTGACCGCGTATATATTCGCACCGCGCTACGGGATTCTGGGGCGGATACGCGCGGCACGCCGCCCGGCAGAGCAGGCAGAAGCCTAGGCTTGCGAGATTCGCGCGGGATCATGAGTTCACCCGGCGGCTAAGGCGCTCCCAGGTGCAAGCCGCCGCCCGCGATGCGTATAAGGCATCCGAGCCTCGAGGCAAAATTACCGAGGCAAAGCTATGATGAGCGAGAGACGAAAAGCCCAGCCGCTGCGGCGGTTCCTAAGGGTATAGCGCTCGAATTCGGGTTTTGAGCGGCAGGCGCATCGGAATGATTGGCGTGCGCGAGAACCCGCACGTTAACCGCCTCCGAAAAGGGGGCGCCCTCTTCAAGAAGTAAACGTGCCCCGGGAACAAAACCGTGATCCTGCAGATAACGCAGCAGCTTCGGGTCGGAATCGGTGATCCGCTCCAAAATTACGCGTTCGCCGGGCTCGCACTGGGTAAGCGGAACGGTGTGTGGGAATGAGATACGCCCGGACGCATCCGGAATAGGATCGCCGTGCGGATCGCGCGTAGGATGGTCCAGAATCGCGTCGATACGCTCAATCATGAAATCAGACACCGCATGTTCGAGAACCTCGGCTTCGTCATGCACACGGTCCCAGGTGTAGCCCAGAGTTTCCACTAGGAAAGTTTCGATCAGGCGGTGGCGGCGAATCATGGCGACCGCATAGGTGCGCCCCAGCGGGGTGAGTTCGATGGCGCCGTAGCGCTGATGGTCGATCAGATCGGCCGCCGCAAGTCGTTTAAGCCCGTCTGAGACCGAAGAAACCCGCAGCCCCATGCGTTCGGCTAGGGCGGATGCGGTCGCGGGAGCTTCCGTCCACTCTTCAAGTGACCAGATGGCTTTGAGGTAGTTCTGGGTGCTCACAGATAGTTCTGACAGGGGCATAAGGATAAGTTTACCGAAGTTCGGGTTCGGGCGTGCCTTTTCTGACTGCGAGCAGATAGTATTTCGACGAAAAGATAACGAATTGCTATCTGCTCGCGCGTGGGTAGTCTCGGTTAGGATGGGGTCATGAGCGTTCTTCTGTACGACCCCGACTGCAGTTTCTGCACCGCGAGCGCGAATCTGCTGCGTCGCCTCGAACCGGGTGCGCGTATCTTGCCTGGAACGCCCGAAAATCTTGTGCAGTACCGCGTGGATACGCGCCGTTTCGCCCACGCTCTGCCGTTCATCAACGATGCTGGGCAGGTTATCTACGGTTCGGATGCGATCGCCCTGACCCTGCGCACGTGCTCGGATGCGACGCTGCGCGGCAAGTTCCTGCGTGCTGCCGGGGTTCTCCTGCTGAACCCGCCGATGCGGCCCGTCGTGCACCGAGCGTACCGGCTGGTGGCGGGGCACCGGGCACAGATTTCCCGCCTTACCTCTCGCTTGGGGTGCACCTCTTTGTGCGGGGTAAAACCGGCCTGATTGCAGAACATATTCGCAGCGTTCTCATCATATTTTAAGAAGCTATATGCAGCTATTACTTCCAGATTCTCTTGATAGTGTAAGTACTGTTTGTTGCTGATGAGACGGGAGGACCTGTGGCAGAATTTGATAATTCTAGACCATCCAAAGTTGCAACTGGTTGCGCCATTCTTTTTGTAGGAATTGTTGCTCTTGGCATAATTACAGTCGCCTGGTGGATCCTTGCCATTATTTTCGGGTTTATTTCACCTTTTGAGGCATGCCAGACCATTTTTAAGTGGGTGACTGCTCCTGACTGGGAAGGATGGGGAAACATTCTGAGAAATACAGCTGGTTGGGCTGCTCTAATCGCTGCCATCGCAACTGTGACGGTAGCTTTAAAGACAAATACGACACGGGCTAAGGAAGCTGCCAGCGCAGATTTCCGGGATCAAATGCAGTGGGCAGCAGATCATTTAGGTGAGGATGTAACACCTTATCAGTTTGTGTATGCATTAATGTTGGTTGAGCGGTATGCAAAACTTCCTCCAACTCTTCTTTCGGATGAGGATAAAGAATTAGCTGTTAGACTTCAGGCTTTAATTGAACAAAGTACTGATATTTCAGAGGATGCTGAACAAAATGAGGTATCTGATGAGAACGATGAGGCTACTTCCAACAGTGAGCCGAACACGGTAAACTGAGATAACTAATGGTGAGGGAAGGGAACGTGCTATGAGTACTCACACTGCTGAAGGACTATATAACTCCGTCATGCGCAATGGAAAACCTGCACGTTTACGTTCTGATTATAAGAAGGTCGTAGATACCGAAGTTGGTGAGCTACGGCAAAGCATTTCTCAGCAGGTCAAAGAACGTCAGCAAAGCAAGTTTCAAGATTCTCCACAGCCTTGGTGGACAACGGTGGTGAATCCGATTCGTAATATTTTTAATCGGTAGATTATCAATATTGAGGTTTATACCTGCATAACGTAGTGAGGTCATCCAGATAATCTGGATGACCTCATCGTTTTATTTTGTCGGGCTGGCAGAATCCAACCGGTTGAGCAGGTCGAGTACCGCCGGGCGTGCCGCCTGTTCTTCGTGCCAGAGCGAGCGCATGAGCGTGCGGCTGACTGCCTGGGTGGTAATGCCGAGCGCCTGCGCAACTGCCCGCTGCTGCCCGCGGACCCCGGGAACCAGCAGATCGACCACGCGCCATTCGGCCTCGGTGCGGTCGGAACATACCCGATACAGCAGGCGTGTGAGCCCCGAAGCCATGTCTGCGACTGCGCGATTGTGTGCCGATACCGCAATACCGCGGGCGGGGGCGCCGGTGCGTGCCGCCTCCACGGCAAGCCGTGAGAATTCGAGGGCGTCGCCGGTGCAATCGTTCGTGCTGACCGTTCCCAGTGCCCCGGCGAATCGGGGAATGCGCAGCTCGCCAACTCCGATGCCAACCCAGAATCCCTGCTCGCGCGAAGCATACAGGGCCGCCTGCAGGGCGTCTGCGGAACTCTCGAAGGCACCCTGAATTTCGTCCGGATAAGTTTGTGCGAATTCAACTCGGGGGTTGAGTTTGGAGAGCTTGTCGAGGAGCGCAGGCAATGAAACCTGTGGGGAACGTTGAATGAAGGTTAACACGAACACCCCTCCATTATGCCTGAGCGCTTCGGGTTTTGATAGGGGTTCGCGGTACGGGTTGGCAGGGGCAAGCACACCCGGGCGATGCCGTTTCTCACAATCGTGGCGGGTTTGGTGCCGATGACCGGGCGCACCGTATAAAACTGTCTAATATGCCTTGTCAGCCCTCGAAAGTGGGCGAGATCCAGGAGGCGGCGGAGCGTACCAAACCCAGGTATCCGCCTAGCGCCAAGAGTTCGGGGATGCTCTGCGGCACGAACCGGTGCAGGCTGTCGGATGCGACCAGCACGGAACACCACTGCCCGCGTGAGAGAGCCACGTTCAGGCGGTTAGGGGAGAGCAGAAATTCTGCGCCTCGCCCCGACATTCCGGCATTTGAGGAGGCCATTGACACGATCGTCACCGGTGCCTGCTGACCCTGAAACTTATCAACGGTTCCCACGCGCACGCCGTGACCGTCCGCATCCAGAAGCCCGGCGCGGCGCAGATGCTCCGCAATCGTATCGACCTGCGCGTTATAGGCGGCAACCACCACAATATCTTCGCCGGTGAGTTCGCGTGCGGGCTGATTCGCTCCGGGAGTCCAGGAAGCACCCACAAACTCGCACGCTAGGCGCGCGACGGCTGCCGCCTCTACTTCGGAACGTACGGTGCAGTGCTCGTGATGAACGCCGTACATATACAGCCCGGGTTCGGCGGGTAGAACGGATTCTTCCCGTGCAGGAACCTTGAGGATGCGCTCGCTCGCCGCCGCTGCCGAGTGCAGCTTCCCGCCGTAGGATAGTGTGGAAACCGGTGCGCACAGCTGCGGGTGCATACGCCAGGTGACCTGCAGAAAATAACCGAATGCAGCGGGAAGTACTGGCTGCCCGCTGGACAACCAACCCAGCGCCGAGGTATCCAGCGGGTACGGATGCTCACCCACCGCCACCTGCGGCAGCTGCTGCGGATCGCCCAGCAGAAGCAGATTCCGCGCGGCCCTTCCAACCGCCAGGGTGTTGGCGAGCGAGAACTGCCCGGCTTCGTCAATAACGAGCAGGTCGAGCGAGCCCTCAGGAATCCGGTTCGGGTTCGCAAAATCCCAGGCGGTCCCGCCAAAAAGAACGCCGGGCGAAGTTCCGGCACCGGATTTTTCGCCGCCAGACCCGCCGGAATTGTCTAATAAAGCGGTCAGATCTTTATCGCTGGCCTCAACCCAGGGGTAATCGGGGAGCTGAGATTTGCCCTTGGCGCGCATCACCCGCTCGGCGGGAAACAGGTTACGTTCCAGGCACGCGGTCAGCATATTCTCCACGACGGCGTGAGACTGCGCCACCACACCCACTTTTGCGCCCGCCGCAACCAACCTGGCGATCACCTGCGACCCCAAGAAGGTCTTACCTGACCCGGGCGGACCCTGAACTGCCACATAGGAACGGTCAAGGTCACGAACCGCCGCGAGTACCGCCTCAACAGTAGGCAGCTCGGCGTGAGAAAACTCCGTCTCTTGGGGCAGGCTCTCGCGGGTTTTGAGCCGCGGCGGGCGGCGTCCGATAAGATCGAGTGTCCCGGTCGCGGCAACGTTGGGGAACGAGTCTTCAGCCTCGACCGCTACGCGCACAAGCGCCGCCTCTAGCTGCTTTGTCGTCACGGGTGCGCCCGGAGTGAGTCCCAGCGGGAAGGCTGCATGTTCTTCATCGTTCACGCGGATGCGCTCGGCAACTACCATCACAACACGCTGCCCGCCACCTGCCGCCAAAGTAGCGTCCTCTGCGGGTTCGCCCGGTTCCTCATACGGTTCGAGAGACATAATTTTTGCCCCGAAAAAACCGAGTCTATGCAGCGTATCTGGCACGCGGGCCTGCGGGTTGGTCGCGCGAAACGCCTCCACTTGGGAATCGATGCTTTCATATGCCTTCGCGGGCGCATCATCGGCACTATACAGCAGATAATGCCCGGTATCGTCGGCCTTGAGAGTGTGCGAATCCGCCAGGGTGGTGACCGCACGCAAAGTACGCATTTTCGCCCCGCGCACGCGCTCCCAATCGGTTGCGGTCTCAACACTCTCGAAAATCACGCAATTGCGCGTATTCGCCCAATTCTCGTAGGGCTCGTGCAGGCGGCGTAGATGATCCCGCCAAAATGGTGCCTTTTCGCGGCGATAGAAATCGACACCGGTGAGGAGCATCGCCAACCGGGTATTTTCGCCAGATAGCCCCCGATTCTTCTGATTCTGCTTTTCGAGCTCGGCAAGGCGTTCCCGCAGGCGCTCAAGCTGAGCATACTCTTCATCGTCGTCGGCAGGGGCGGCGGGACGTACCCGGTACGGATGCTGTGCCTTCGCGGGAATGCCCTCAAACGCCGATTCTGCTGCGAAATCACCGGAATCCGCCCAAGATTCCTCGTCTGAATCATCGCTGCTATGAGGGACGAGCTCTGGTTCGTCAAGCGTTTCGGATGTGCCAGCTTCGGCCTCCACACGTGCCGCGCACGCCGGGCAGTCACCGCAGCTCAGCAGGTCGGGAATATCGGTGAGTGCCATACCCGCCCGCCATGACGCACGCAAAAATTCGTAGCGTTCCTTGAGGGTTTCCAGCACCGGGATTAGCCGCGCGAGCGGGTAGCGTTCCGTGCCCTGAGCGGTGTGTATTTCTACATCGGCGTCCGCCGTATTCCTCATGTCTGCAACGCATGAAGCCTGTGCCGCCTGCAAAAGTGCCACGACTTCTGGGTTTAACTGGGGCGCGCCGCTATCACTACGCACGACATGAGAGAGCTCGCTCGCGGTGGTGTCGTGTTCGTTCTCCCGGGTACCTGCCGTATGCTGCGAAAAATCGGCGTAGAGCGCCGTCTCGCAGTGGTGAACACGCAAAAGCTCCGCGATGGCGACTCTCGGCAGATCGTCGGGCGCGGATGCGGCAGAGGGTAAAGACACGAAACTATCCTTCGGAACGGGGTGAGTGAATATGCGCGAATAACCGCAAGGGTGCTTGGGATATGCGGTTGCTATATGCCCGCGGACGTACTCGGCAGTCAGATAAATATACAATACTTTGCATATTCGTGCTCTACTGCGAGCTGGGAACCTCGGCGGGGTTTTGCTCCATCGCCTGGGAGGGCGTATCCCCCTGCGGCACGTTCTCACCGGCGGGTGAAGCGGAAGATGAACCATCCGGGGACTGCGAGGAATTCGGGGCAGAACCCGAGCCTGTCGCATCGGGAGCCGAGGATGAACCCGGTACCTGCGAGTCCGAAGGTGCGGGTGTTCCCGTGGGAGTCGCGGGCGGCTCGGTACGCGCCGCCACAATCGCCGCGGCGCTATCAACTGTATCCTTCGCACCGGGCAGAGCTTCCGCACCGCCGACATCGTTGAGCAGACTCACGAAAATCAGGCGTGTGCCGTCTGGGCGGGTCGCATACCCCGATAACGAAATGGCTGTGAACAGCGTGCCGGTTTTTGCCGCCACATGCCCGCGCGCATACTTATTCGCTTCTCCGCTAAAACGATCCTTGAGCGTACCCGAAACACCCGCAACCGGGAATCTGCGCTCAAACTCTTCATGTTTCGGGTGCGCCGCCAACGCCCCCAAGGTCTGCGCCAGGGTGCGTGCTGTCACCCGGTTCTGCAGGGACATACCGCTCACATCCGCCTGCACCAACCCGGTAACCGAAATCTTCGCCTCCTGCAGTTTCTCGCGCACAAGTTTCTGCGCCTCGGATGCGCTGCCCTCACGCCCCGCAGCGATCGCCATATTGCGCCCCAGCACCTCGGCGAGCACATTATCGGACTCTAACATCATCACAAAGGCCTGATCGAGCGCGGATGCCGACTGAATCTGAGTGATCTGCTCAGCATCGGCCTCACGGGGGCGGCGGTCGGCAACCGTAAATACGTACCCTGATTTGACCTCTGCATGCTCTTCGCTCGCCTTGTTGAGGGCCTTCACGAACGCCTCTAGGGCGGCGATTCCGGCGTCTTGCGGGCGCGCCGGTTTATCGGGGGTGGACTGCCCGGGCACGGTGTGCGAGGCCAGCGCGATCGGGTTAATCGGGGTGATCTGCCCGGATTCGAGGTCGCCGGGCTCCCAACCGGGGTTAGTCGCGGAACCCGTGTAAATCGTGGTGTCGAGGTAGACGGGGAAGGTGCCGTGCGCGACCTTGCGTTCGTTCATCTGCTGCACGGTATCCGCAGCGAGCGTGCTCAGCCCGGCGCGCATCGTCGGCGAACCCGCGGTGGCCGGTTCCGTGGCTCCTTCCACGAGCAGAGTGTCGCCGCCTGCCACCAGAAACAGCCCATTTTTACCCTGCACCACCGAGGTTGTGAAAATGCGTTCCGGGGCGGTCTGCACGAGCGTAAAATAGGTCAGAATCTTCATATTCGAGGCGGGCAGGCGCGGGGTATCCGGGGCATCCGCATAGAGCTCGCGTGTGCCATCAAGGGCGGTCACAAGCATGGAATGGGCGGGGTAGGTGCGCTCCTGAAAGAGCTTATCGAGCCGGGTTTTCAGGTCTTGAAGCTGCTGAGTATCCAGCACCGGAGTGGGGCTCGGCGTGGGTGTGACCGACGGGGTTACGGATGCGGTGCCGCTCTGCGACTGTCCGCCGCTTGGGTTTGAGCATGCGGCAAGGAATAGCGCGGGTGCTGCACCGAGCAGGGCGCGGCGAGTGAACGGGGTGTTTATCGGTTGGGGTGAACGCATCTTAAGAGCATAACGAATTCCGCCGCGAAATACCGAGCCGGTTACGCGCATCGCGAGGACTACACGCTACCAGCTCGCCTGGAGATAGCGTGATGATGTTCGCGGCAACGTATTCGAAAGCACGATTTTTGTGGCATTGAATGGGTGTTGTGCACGCGTTCAGGGGGTACAATGGGGGAGTTGTTCGCCGCCTTGATGCGCGGTGCAGAGGCTTACATTCATAGAAAGAGGTTCCCATGGAACTCGACGTCACGATTGAAATCCCCCGCGGCTCCCGTGTGAAGTACGAGATAGACCACGAAACCGGTCGTCTGTATCTAGATCGCGTGCTGTTCACCTCAATGCAGTACCCCACCGCATACGGCTACTTTGAGAACACACTCGGCGAGGATGGCGATCCGCTGGACGCCATGTTGGTTCTAGACGTTGATATTGTTCCCGGTGTGATCGTGGAGGCTCGCCCGGTTGCTGTCTTTAACATGACTGACGAGGCTGGTGGCGATGCGAAGGTACTGTGCGTGCCCACCGATAAGCGCTACGATCACATCAAGTCGCTGGCGGACGTGCCCGAGCAGCTCAAGGCTGAGATTCAGCACTTCTTCGAGCGTTACAAGGATCTGGAACCCGGCAAATGGGTGAAGGGCGAAGGCTGGGACGACATCGCTGCGGCAGAGAAGATGGTTCAGGAGGCGATCGACCGCTTCGCTGCTGAAGGTCACTAGGTCTTACTCGCGTTCCTGTTAATATCGGGAGCGGTTTCTTCATGCGGGAGCACTTTATTTGCTCCCGCATGAAGAAACCGCTCCCGTTTGTATTAGGGGGCAAGAGCGGTTCTTGCGGTTGCTATTACGGAGCCGCAGTTTTCCCGAGGAGCTTTATTAAAAATTAATTTTATTGTCGTTGCACTGCGCTACGTGAACGTATAGTGTGGGAAATAATACGCTGTTCATTAAATCTTCTATACATACAGAGACGGATAATTTAGCCCATAATCTGGGTATCTGTAGGCGATATAGCATTATGTATTTCTTAATTAAGAGTTTGTTGTGCACCAGGAAATTTGCAGCATATGACGTCCTTGAAATGGATAAGCCGTGGTGAGGAGTATAAATGAAAGGCTTTGTATGTGAATGTCGAAATGCCATTCGTTTAACTGCCACGGCAGGGGTTTCTGCGATTTTCGCGGGTGCTGATGTTGCTGCGTGGTCTACTGCCCCGAACGTAATGCGCAAGGTTCTTAATATCAAAAATGTAAGCAATACGTCATATGGCACTATCGGAAAAACTAAGTCCGTTGTCGCCCTGCGAGCGCGTGCTTCAGCCCTAGCCGAGACAATAGCGGAGTATAGTAAAGCTATTGGGCGGAGCCGAAAAACGAATCGGCTTTGGAATAGCGCGTCTGATATGGAGAACGCTATCCGTCAAAGGACCTTGTCAATGAGGTCGGTGAATGCGCCGCAAATCCTTGGGAAGCAATACTCACCCTTGAAGGAGTTACTTCAGCCTGTCTTCCAGAGGCTATCTTCGCAACTTTATATGGCATCGCTCGTCTGGGGCAGCGTCTCTATGTTGCGTGGATGGCGCACGAAGGAGCGTCAGTACACGCCGGATCATCCAGAGTATGTAGCGCTGACGAGTGCACTGAAGGGTGGTTATCTCAGCGGTTTTTTCGAGTCGTTCTGTGTTTTTCTCGTGATTCTCGGTGCTCGAGCCGTTGCGCCAAGTTCAAAGCTTTCTGCGCTGTCTCTTCCGCGGCTGCAGATCGCTGGTATCGTATGGATTTCCTACCTCATCTTTCCGCTAGTACTCGTATTGGTGCAGCGTCCGTTGGTGGTGCGTGTGCAGCATGGCTCTCCGGGAGGGCTGCTATTCGCTGCATGCGATATCTTAGTGCCGCCGCTGGTGTATCTGGTGGTAACACTAGGGATGTTTCAGGATGTAGGCAAGGCGGCAACAGTAGGGTCCTGTGCCTTAGTTTTCTATCTGGCCTACGCGGCGTGGATTAAGCCCTGGAAGCCTGGTTTAACCCAAGCAGAGTTACGCAGCAAGATCGAACAGGCCAAACAGATGACCCGCGAACTGGTGGGCGATATCGCGCAGGAGTATGCCGGGATGATGCAGGAGCGTGCTGAGATTATGCAGAAATACGCTGATGTTGATGACCCTGCGATTAAGGATCTGTTCCTGCCAGCTAATCGTTATCGTATGCCCCTCGATCATGACGAGAGCCGTTCCTAGCTCGCTTCTTTTATGCGCTGCATCTGTTAGTACATCTGTGTGTTCCGGGAGCGGTTTATTTTTTGTATGGGGTCAGGGTGGGCTCTCGCACAGGTGCCTATCCTTCTGAGAAATTTATTTTAGGAATGCTGTTTAATACAACTTGTTTCATAATCAATAATTTTCTGCAGAATCTTTATTGAAAATTAATTTTATTTTCATTGCACTACTGTCAGGGAAGCATATAGTATGGGATTAATACGGTGTTCATTAAATTTTATATGGGCATGGAGGTGGTTTATTCGGGGCATTTATGCGTAATAGAGTCCAACTCATTCTTGGTCAAGAGTTAGTTGTTCATCAAGGAATCAGCAGTGCATTACATCTTTGAAATGGTTATGTCACGGTGAGGAGTAAAGATGAAGTACATGGTTAATCGTCGAAATGCTGTCCGTTTGACTACCGCAGCAGGGGTTTCAGCGATTTTTGCGGGCGCTGGTACTGCCGCGCAGGCGGCTACTCCGAATGCAAAGCGCAATAGTCTTGACTTGGCTCTTGATACGTTCTTTGGGGGTCATCAGAGCCTCCAGCCTGCGCACTCTGGGGGCTCTCAGGCTGCTGCCAAGCCGAAAACAAAATATAGGACCGCCGATGAGCATCTTGACGCAATTCTAGAGAAGCTCTTGCAGGTTCCGGATTACCTTCAGCGTGCAGATCCTAAAACTTATCCCAATTTTGAGGCAGAGTTGGATAAGTATCTGGACGGTATTACTGTTCTTAATCCTCGTAATTATCCTCGTGATTATGGCTATGATACTGAAAAGGCAAATAGTAAGCCGGATCACACTAGCAACAAATCGGGTAAGTCAGATCGAGCCGTCGCTAAGATGGACACGTTAGATGACAGCACGAGCAAAGCTGAGCCTGTCTTTGACCTCTGGGGGTGTATTGCAGCAGTAGCAGCGTTGGTGGCGGAATATGGGCTGCCAGTTATGAAAGTTATAGGGTGGATTCGAAAGGGGAAGGAGCTTTACGGCTCCGTTGCTGGTCTTGTACGTGCTATTAAGAGTGGAAAAATTTTCAAGGATCCTGGCGAGGATATCAGTGAGGATGGTGCAAAACTTTTGGAAGCATTACTTGGTCTTGATGGGGTTAAGACAGCCTGTTTTTCGTAGGGTATCTTCCCAACGCTGCGCGATATAAGCGGGACGAGACGGCGTAATTAGTCGTACCGCGTGGAGAATGCGGGAAGGAAGACGTACATGAAGAGTAGTCAGTATACGCCTGATCATCCAGAGTATGTATCACTGGGCGATACGTTAGTGAGTGTTTATTTCGCTGGTTTTTTCGAGTCGTTCTGTGTCTTTCTCGTGATTCTTGGCAGCGGGGCTGTTGTGTCCGCTTTGGGGCTTTCTGCCCTGTCCCTCTCTTTGTATCAGGCGGCTAAGACCGTACTGATTTCTTACCTCATCTTTCCGCTAGTACGCGCATTGGTGCAGCGTCCGTTGGTGGTGCGTGCACAGCACCCCTCTCCAGGAGGGAAGCTGTTTGCTGCATACGAAATCTTAGTGCCTCCACCGGCGTACTTGGTTGTGGCACTGGCAGTAACTCAAGATATAGGGCGAGCAGTCGTGGTGGGGGTCTGTGCCTTAGTTTTCTATCTGGCCTACGTGGCGTGGTTTAAGCCCTGGAAGCCTGGTTTAACCCGGACAGAGGTACGCAGCAAGATTGAGCAGACCAAGCAGATGACTCGTGAGATGTTTGGTGAGGCTGCGCAGGAGCGTGCTGAGACGATGCAGAAGAATGCTGAGGTTGATGACCCTGCGGTCAAGGATCTGTTCCTGCCGGGTAATCGTTATCGGACACCTCTCGATCATGACGAGAGGCGTCCCTAGCTCGCTTCTTTCTTGTGCTGCACCTGTAAGTGTCTGCGTGTTCCGGGAGCGGTTTCTTCATTTGGGAGCACTTAAAGTGCTCCCAAATGAAGAAACCGCTCCCGCTTGTGTATGTGTGTCTTCTCATCTAGAGAATTTCAAAATTTTTCCGAATAATAGTTCGTATTTACTGTATTTTTAGTCTCCCTGCGGTGTAAAATTCTTGAAAACCGAACTATTATTCGTATTTTTAAGGGGGATGCGGCCATCATGCCGCACACACGATGGCTTTTCATGCAGAAGAGTTTGCTCAGAACTTCGGGCAGCGAGTGCGGCGCATCCGTAAGGAAGAACGGCTTACCCAGCTGGAACTTTCCTATATGGTGGGTGTAAGCGATAAAACGATTCGTGATATTGAACGTGGTAAACCGGGACCATCTTTTGGGTCTGTGCTCAAAACCGCTGAAGTGCTGGGTATATACCTCGTTGTAGAAGGTGCAGATCATGCCTAATCCAGGACTCCTCAGGGCAGACATCTATAAAGCGGGACATCTAGCCGCGCGGCTCACACAGCACAGTGATTATTCTGTTCACTTCGCTTACTTGCCGGGATATACAGGTGAACCTCTTGCCTGGTCTTTACCTTTAGGCATAGAGCGGGTGACGCCTCAGAGCACTCTTCCTAATTTCTTTGCTAATCTCTTGCCGGAGGGATACCGTCTGAACGCCCTTGCAACGAGTCTAAAAACCAGCAAAAACAATGAATTGGGTCTTCTCCTAGCCTTGGGAGCAGATGTGCCGGGAGATATACAAGTTGTTCCTGCAGGCGAGGCACCGCTGGAAGTACCAGCTGTTCTTGTTACAGATGCTGAATCAGTATCATTTCACGACTTGATGGGGGTTGTGGACCGTAAAAGTTTGCCCGGTGTGCAAGCAAAACTCAGTGCCCGTGTGAGCGCCCTTATGCGAACCCTGCCGGTAAATTGGAATAGTGAAGAAGCCCTGCTCAAAATAAGTCCTGACCGTATCCCATATTTAGTTGAAAATGAGTTTGAACATTTACGCGCCGCACATACTCTCAAAATTCCTGTGGCGCAAAGCGTGTTAGTCTCTGATCGAGAAGGTGTTCCAGGAATCTTAGTTTCACGATTTGACCGTGGGCCTTCTGGTGAACGCTACGCTCTTGAAGACGCGGCTCAAATTCTAGATATTCCCCCAGTCGCCAAATATAGTGCAGACGGTGACGTTACCAGCGAATCTCTTCTGACAGCAGTGTCAGAACGCGCAGCATCCCCTGCGCTTGCTGCCCGTAATATATATGTGCAATTTCTATATGCCTGGCTTACCGGTAACGGGGATTTACACGCTAAAAATATTTCTTTGCTTAAAACCCCGAAGAAAGGTTGGCAAGTGGCACCAGTTTATGATGTGCCAAGTTCTTGGGTTTACTTCAAAGATGATATGGCGCTGAGTATAAATTCACGTGTTAAAAATTTGAAGAAACGCGATTGGGATGCATTTGCCTACCACGCAGGAATTCCTGAGAACCTGCAACGCTACTTGCATAAAACTGCTATAAAGGCAGCCTTTAGTGTGTCTTGGGATCGATTGCCGTTCACCGACTCACAACGGTATGGGGTGGAGCGAGAGCTGAGCCATCGTCGGTGGGAATTAGAGAAACATCTATAGAATAACGCCCGTGTTCCCGTTAGTTTCGGGAGTGGTTTCTTCATGCGCTGAGGGGCGTGATAACTGAGTACGCGAGGTATCACATAACAATCTGAAGCTGGCGAGAAAACGAGCCAAGTTGAAAACCGCTCCCGCTTCTACCCCCTGAGTATGAGGCTTCACTTCAGCACAGTTCGATACACTGTGCATATGAGCGATAACAACACACAGAACCTGCTAAATGTTGAGCGCATCGCCAAAATCGTGGGCAGTCTGGCGCCCGCCGGGCCGCGCATGAAGCCCCAGGAGATGGCTGGCGTGGTCGCATCCTTGCGCAAAGCGGCGGAAGAATCCGTAGACCATGTGCACCGCATTACCGGGCTTGATGCGGCACAAGACCTGCGCGACTCCGAGGTTTTGGTGGTTGATCGAAGTACCTGGGCGAAGGCGAACGCGCAGGCGTTCTCTATCATGCTCGTGCCCTTCGTCAAGCCCGCATTCGAGAAGATCCAGCAGAAAAAACCGCATGCTGACCTGGACAAACTCAAAGAAGGGTTGGCCTTCGAGGTCGGTGCCGTGCTCTCGTTCCTCTCCACCAAAGTGCTTGGGCAATATGAACCCTATGCGGCGCTGGCCGGGTACGGGCAGCCGGGTGGGCGTCTGATGCTGCTCGCCCCGAACGTGGTCTCCGTCGAGCGTGAACTCAACGTTGAACCCGAAGATTTTCGCTTGTGGGTGTGCCTGCACGAGCAGACGCATCGGGTGCAGTTTGCCGCCGCGCCGTGGCTGCGCGACTATTTCCTCGCCAAGATTACGGAGCTGGGCGATAGCGCCGCCAGCACTTTCGACCTCAAAGATGCGTTCCGTGCCGCAGCCCAGGCCCGCGCCGAAGAGTCCGGGCAGGGGCGGGCGCATCCTGTGAAAGAAGCCACCGCGAAGGCACGCAAAATCGCGAGCGAGCTGACAGCCATTATGAGCCTGCTTGAGGGGCACGCAAACGTGGTGATGGATGCCGTGGACGCCCAGATTGTGCCGACCGTCAAGACGATTCGCCGCAGGTTCAACCGCCGCAGCTCAACCCAAAAGTTCCTCACAAAGCTCATTTACCGGCTGCTGGGCATGAACAAAAAGATGGCGCAGTACCGCGATGGGCAGAAGTTCGTTCAGCATATTGTGGATGCGGTCGGCATGGAACGCTTCAACGTCGTGTGGGAGCGACCCGAGAACCTGCCGACCGAGCGGGAGATTCACAACCCCGACGCCTGGATCAAGCGTGTGCTGGACGAGGACGCCAAGGTGGTCGTAGCTGGTGGTGGGGACGAAGAGAATACCGCGTAATCCCAGAACGGGTTATATGACAAAACCGCGTGTTTCGTGACAATTTTTGTCACATAAAATGTCACGAAACATGGGGTGTTTATATGGTATATATGCACGTAAATCCCCGGTATAAAGCGGGACTAATTGCCGTGAGTCTTATATTTATGTGACAAACTTACGTGACAAAACTCTAGATTTACATGACATTTTGTCACGTAAAACCCTTTTACGTGACACTTTATGTGACAAAACCGCGCGACATCTCAATAGGCCAGCGTGCTTGATAATGCGTAATTCGCTGCTGCATCTGCCGCAGAGCCCGAGGGAATTTGCGAATAGATTTTGTCGCAGCGGCATATACAACAGAGAAGGACAACACATGCAACATGGACGGCAGGGGCGGC
>ERZ773008.1211-NODE-1211-length-18344-cov-9.277489_pt1 | contig 18344 bp, 17 predicted proteins | sample MGYA00580664_ERZ773008 | MGnify/ENA primary metagenome ERZ773008 (study PRJEB29015, sample SAMEA2738016) | human oral metagenome | biome: human oral; feature: human-associated habitat; material: dental | place: China | collected 2048 ... | reverse complement strand
TTCAACCTTCAGCTGATTACTTATTACACACTGATGAAGAAACAGGTGTTCCTGCTATTAAAGATGGCGGAAAAGAAGCCGCTTCAAAGTACTATGAAAAACAAACTGTTGAGTTTGAATGGAATTATACTGGAGAACAATTACAAAATAAATAATATTGATTTTTAAATTAGAATATTAGTATTCAATATATATCAAACGGATAAATCCTCTCTTATTATTTTAAGAGAGGTTTTGCCGTATTTTAGAAGTGAGGTTTTATTTTGGGGAAATTTTATGTTGATGTAATTTTTACTATATGTACATTTTCTTTTTTCTTTGCATTGGTGTTATCTTTTTTAAAGAAAAATTCAACACTGATTAATAAAATAATTTCTTTTTCAATTTTAGTGATAGGAATTTTTTTAGGTTTTTATATACATATTCTTAGAGTAAAAAATAAAAAGGAAATGATACATACTGTTACAAAATTAAATAGATATGTTTTTGCGTTATGTTTTTTTGTTTTTATTTTAATGAGTATTACATTGATTTTAGGAGTTATAACAAAAAATAAAAATAAAATATATAATTTTATTACTTCTATAAATTTAGGCTTTATGTTTATAACTATATCGTTTATGCTATATTTGCTTATTCCTAAACTCTTAACTCAAGCAATGGAATTTATTGCATTTGGAGAAGATTCTGTAAGTACTGTGACCCTATTTAGAGTAAGTGGATTTATTCTTGGAATCTTAACCGGGATATTATTAGTATTAGCATTTTATAAGTTTCTAGTTAGATGTAGCAAAAAACAATATATTATAATGTTTATTGCTATATTTATTAATACATTTTTAGAATATGCTTTAAAAGGAATAACATCAATAGTTAGACTTAAGGAATATCTAAAGAAAGACTTTAATATGGCTCCAATTTTAACTGAAAAGAGCAATATTTTTGGAATAAAGGTTTTTGACCTAATGATTATAGAAGATAAAAGTGAAACATATTTTATTTCTATAGCTTTTATAATAATTTTATTAGGTATGATTTTTTTTGTATCTAAAAATTTAAGGGTAAAGGAAAAATTTGATAATAATGCAAGTTTAAGAAAAGAAAAATGGAGATTGATAGTAAATAGAAGATGGGCTTATTTTACTACAGTATTATCATTTGTAATGTTGTTTTCCGCAACTTACTTAAATTATCAACTTACAAAACCGGTTGAATTAACAGCAGCACAGCCGTATCAAGAGGAAGGAGATAAAATTATTATTCCTTTGTCTGATGTTGATGATGGGCACTTGCATAGATTTTCATATAAGAAAGATGGTCATGATATTAGATTTATAGTTGTTAAAAAGCCTAATAGTACTTCTTATGGAGTAGGCTTAGATGCTTGTCAAATATGTGGAGTTGCAGGATATTTTGAAAGAAAAAATGATATAGTGTGCAAAAGATGTGATGTTGTTATGAATAAAGCAACTATAGGATTTAAAGGTGGATGTAATCCAATTCCTTTTGATTATAAAATTGAAAATTCAAAAATAATAATTGATAAAAAAGTTTTAGATAAAGAAAAAGAAAGATTTCCAATAGGAGAATAGTATGTTTTGGAGAATGGTTTTTGGAACTTTAATCAGACAACGAAAAAAGATGTTTATGATAGCTTTTACTGTCGCACTTGGTGTATCTCTTGCTACAGGAATGTTAAATGTAATGCTTGGAGTTGGTGATAAAGTAAATAAAGAGCTTAAAACTTATGGGGCAAATATAAATGTAGTTTCTAAGGATGCTTCATTAATTTCTGATTTGTATGAATTAGAAAATTCTGAAACTACAACAAATGATAAATATTTAAAAGAAGAAGATTTACCTAAAATCAAACAAATTTTTTGGGGGTTTTCTATAGTTGATTTTACTCCTTATCTTGAGAAAACTGCAAAAGTTAATAATCAAAAAACTAAATTAATAGGTACATGGTTTTCTAAACACATGGATTTAACAACTGGTGAACAAATTGATACTGGTATGAAAAACTTAAAAAATTGGTGGAAAATCACTGGAGAATGGTTAAATGAAGATGACGATAATAGTATTATGGTTGGAAGCTTGTTTGCGGGAAAAAATGGAGTTAAAGTTGGAGATAAAATAGAAATAAGTAATGGTAAAAATACTAAGATGTATAATGTTAAAGGAATATTTGAATCTGGTGGAAATGAAGATTTAAACGTTTTTTCTACTTTGAAGTCAGTTCAAAACTTATATGGAATTGAAGGAAAAATTTCTAATATAGAAGTTTCGGCACTTACTACTCCTGATAATGAATTAGCAAAAAAAGCAACTAGAGATCCAAATAGCTTAACACCTACTGAATATGAAACTTGGTATTGTACAGCTTATGTTAGTTCTATTTGTTATCAAATACAAGAAGTTGTTGAAGATAGTGTAGCCAAACCTATAAGACAAGTAGCAGAGTCAGAAGGAAAAATATTAGATAAAACGAAATTACTTATGATTCTAATTACAGCATTAGGATCAATTGGTTCTGCACTTGGAATTTCAAATCTTGTTACTGCTACTGTAATGGAAAAAAGTCAGGAAATAGGTCTTATAAAAGCAATTGGAGGTTCTAATCTTAGGATAATGTTGCTTATTTTAACAGAAATTGTATTAACTGGTATCATAGGTGGAATAGCAGGATATTTTATTGGCCTTGGATTTACACAAATAATAGGAATTACTGTGTTTGGATCTTATATAGAACCAGCAGTAATGGTTATTCCTATTGATATTGCTCTGGTAATTGGAGTTTCATTAATTGGAAGTATTCCGGCTATACATTATTTATTTAAACTTAAACCGACAGAAGTTCTTCATGGAAGGTAGGATTAAAATGAGTAAGAGAAAAATGTATTTAAAAATGATTTTAAGTTCTTTCATAAGAAGAAAGTCAAGAATGGTAGTAGCTTTATTAGCTGTAATAATAGGAGCTACGATTATGTCTGGTCTTATTACTATATATTTTGATATTCCAAGACAGTTGGGTAAAGAATTTAGATCATATGGCGCTAATTTTATATGTCTACCTAGTGAAGGAAAAATTACTGAAGAAGAATATAAAGAATTTAAAGAAATTATTAAAAATATGAATGTTGTAGGTATAGCTCCATACCGATATGAGACGACAAAAATTAATCAAAAGCCATATATTCTTGCGGGTACTGATATGGATGGAGCAAAAAAAAATAGTCCTTTTTGGTATGTTGAAGGAGAATGGGCAACAAATAGTGATTCAAATGAAGTTATGGTAGGAAAAGAAATTGCCAAAACTTTAGGACTTTCAGTAGGAGATAAATTTAAAGTTAGTGGAGTAAAACACGGGAAAAGTGCAATTGCTTCAGATGTGAATGATTCTGCAGAGAAAAGTAAAAATAAAGATACAGGTGATGATTTTTACGACGTAACTTTAACAGTAAAAGGAATAATTACAACTGGGGGTAAAGAAGAATCCTTCATATTTTTAAATATAGACAAACTAAATGAAATAGTTGAGGATACAACAAAAATTGATTCAATTGAATGTAGTATAGAAGCTAATCACAATGAATTAGATACTTTCGCAAAAAATTTGAGTAATAAATTACCTAATGTTATAGGTTCTGCTGTAAAAAGAGTTACTCAATCTCAAGATACTGTATTAAATAAATTAACTGCTTTAATATTATTAGTTAATATAGTTATATTAGTTTTGACAACAATTTCAGTTTCGACAACTATGATGGCGATAATTGCTGAAAGAAGAAAAGAAATAGGATTAAAAAAAGCACTTGGGGCACATAATAAAGAAATTATAATGGATTTTATAGGAGAGAGTGTATTGCTTGGACTAATTGGAGGAGTTATTGGTGTTATATTTGGGTTTATATTTGCTCAAAGAGTAAGTCTTAGTGTTTTTGGTAGGACAATTACATTCCAATATATATTAATTCCTGTAATTGTTGTGATTTCAGTATTAGTAACTACTGCAGGTTGTATTTTACCGGTTAAAAAAGCTGTTGACATTGATCCTGCATTAGTATTAAAAGGAGAGTAAAATATGGATAATGATAAAGTAATATTAGAACTTAGAGATGTTTCTAAAATTTATGAATCAGTTAATGCTCTTAGTAACATTAATTTAAAGGTTAAAAAAGGTGACTGGATTGCTATAATGGGCTCATCAGGTTCTGGAAAAACAACTATGATGAATATAATAGGATGTATGGATAGACCATCAAATGGACAAGTATTAATTGATGGAATAGACATTTCAAAAGAAAGTCAAAAAAATCTTACTAATATTAGAAGAGAAAAAATTGGTCTTATATTTCAACAATTTCATTTGATTAGTTATTTAACTGCTTTAGAAAATGTAATGGTTGCTCAGTATTATCATAGTATGATTGATGAAAAAGAAGCTTTAGAAGCACTTAAAAAAGTAGGTCTTGGTGATAGAGCAAAGCATTTGCCAAGTCAATTATCTGGTGGAGAACAACAAAGAGTATGTATAGCAAGAGCTTTAATAAATAATCCTGAAATAATATTAGCTGATGAACCAACAGGAAATTTGGATGAAGCAAATGAAATTATGGTAATAGAAATTCTAAAACAACTTCACAAGGAAGGTGCTACTATAATTGTTGTTACTCATGATCCTGAAGTAGGAGATGAGGCTATGAGAAAAATAATATTAGATTATGGAAAAATTGTAGATGATAAATTATTGACAATATAAATTATAGATGTTATAATGTTTTTGGTGGTATATATGAAAAGGAAAAATTTTAATTTTTTTATTATTCTAATTTTATCTATGATATTTGTTACTTCATGTAGTTCAAAAAAAACATTAAAAGATGGAGTATATGAAGGATATTACAAAGATGAAAGTTCAAATGTTAAAGTCGTAATTACTGTTAAAGATAAGAAAATTGTAGATTGTGTTAGAGAAGAGAGAGAAAATAAGAATAATAAGATAAAAGACGAAAATTATGGTAAAGATGATGCTGATTTTAATTATAAGCAAGCACAAAAAGCTGTAAAGAATAGTGAAGGATATGCAAAAAAGTTAGTTGAGGTTCAAGATATTGATAAAGTTGACTCAGTTAGTGGAGCGACAATTTCTTATAAAAGATTTAAAAATGCGGTTAATAATGCTTTAAATAAATAATTTTTAGGAGGATTTTCGTGAAAATATTAAAGAAGAAAATTGTTAATATTATTATTTTACTATTAGGGACTGTACTTGCATTAACACCATTTGTAATCGCGCCTGTTTGTCCTGCAATGGCGAATGGGTCAAGAATGAGTTGTTATTATAGCGGTCTATTAGCAACTTGTGTTGGTATAGGAATTGTTATAATTTCATTAGTATCTGTTTTTGTAGATAATAAAATTTTAAAGATTATTTTTAATATTATTAATATATTAGCAGGAATTAGTGTTCATTTAATACCAAATAAAATAGTTAAGGTTACTATTGGTGCCGGAAAAGATGGAGCTCCTAGATTCATGGGATATTGCATGAAAGATTCTATGGATTGTATCAAACATAATACATTTACAATAGTTTCTATTTTAGGAATTGCAATTGCTCTTATCTCAATTTTTTATTTGATTTATGTTTTGATAAGAAAAGAAAATTAATTCATTAAAGAAAAGAGAAAAAAATGACTAATAAGAAAATTGATATTAAGTTTTTAGCGAAAGAAAACATAAGAAAAAAACCCCTTAGAAGTATTTCATTAATTAGCATTATTGCTATTTTTGTTTTATTTTTGTTCTGTGGTACGATTTTATCATCAAGTATTTCTGGTGGAGTTAATAATCTGTCAAATAGACTTGGTGCAGATATTATTGTTGTTCCAGAAGGTTATAAGGCAAATATTGAAAGTGTATTACTAAAAGGAGAACCTAGTGAATTTTATCTTCCTAATGATTCATTAGAAAAGATAAAAAAAATTGAAGGTATAGAATCTGCAACACCTCAGCTTTATGTTGCAACACTTTCTGCATCTTGTTGCTCGTACCCCGTTCAAATTATAGGAATAGATTATGATACAGATTTTTTAATTAAGCCTTGGCTTCAAAAAACATTTAAGAGAGAATTAAAAGATGATGAAGTAATTGTAGGAAGTAATATTGTTGGTGAAAAAAATTCAAAAGTTAAATTTTTTGAAGAAGAGCTTGATATAGTTGGAAAACTCGAACAAACTGGTATGGGTTTTGATGCAACAGTTTTCGTTAATATGAAAACTGCTAGAAAACTTGCAAAAGCAAGCGAACGAATTCAAAAAAATCCAGCTTCTGAAGGCGAAAAAATTTCTACAATTTTATTGAAATTAAAGCCAAATTACAGTGCTTCAGAAGTATCTAATAAGATTATGAAAGAATATGCTAAAGATGGAATTTTTGCTATGTTTAGTAAAAAATTTGTAAATGAAGTATCTTCAAATTTAAAGGTTATTTCAAGTTATATATATATTTCAATAGCTGTAATATGGGGAATGTCAATGATTTTATTGGCAGTAGTATTTTCTGTAATACTTAATGAAAGAAAAAAGGAATTAAGTATTCTTCGAGTGTTAGGAGCGTCTAAGAAAAAGTTATCTAAGATTATTATGTATGAGTCCTTATATATAGGTTTTTATGGATCAGTTCTTGGAATAATTATTGGCATTATAGCTGTGTTTTCAATAATTCCAATTATTCAAAAAAACTTAAATTTACCGTTCTTAACTCCTTCAATACCAAAATTAGTTCTAGTTTCATTGTTTAGTTTATTAGTTGGAACAGTAATTGGATGTTTATCATCATTAAATGCTGCTAGAAAAATCAGTAGAACTGATGTTTATTTGACTATGAGGGAGAATGATTAGAATGTTAAAAGTAGAACAATTATACAAAACATATGTTAGAGCGAAAGAATTTAATGCATTAGATGATGTTAATTTGGATATTAAGAGCGGAGAATTTGTTGCAATAGTCGGAAAATCTGGAAGCGGCAAATCTACACTTTTAAATATCATATCTGGAATATTAAGTCCTACAAGTGGGAAAGTGTCATTGGATAATAAAGAGATAAGCTCTCTTTCTGATGATGAAAAATCTTTTATAAGAAATGACTTCATGGGATTTGTTCCACAATCTACAGTAGTATTGTCAACACTTAACATTCTAGATAATATTTGTTTACCTTTTTATCTAAGTAAAAGAGAAGGAGATCCTGTTGGTCGCGGAAAATATTTGTTAAAAGAATTAGGTTTAGAACATTTAGAAAGTTCATATCCTAGAGAATTATCAGGGGGAGAACTTAGAAGAGTTACAATTGCAAGAGCACTGATGAATTATCCTAAAATAATTCTTGCAGATGAACCTACTTCTGATTTGGATGTTGAAAATACTAAGGAAGTATTAGAAATAATGAAAGATATTAATAAAAAAAATAATACAACAATTGTACTTGTTACACATGACCTAGCATGTCTATCATATGCAGATAAGGTTTATACTATGATTTCTGGAAAAATTTCGGAAGGTAAGAATATATAATTTTGTAAAACTGGTTTATTTTTAGTAAATCAGTTTCTTTTTATATAATGTGAAAACATTATTTAATAGGTTATTTAATAATTTAAAAAAAATCTTTTTAAAAATTATTTTTAAATATGGACAATTATAGATTGTTTTGATATAATATAGATTAAGAAAGAAAAATAAAGGAGGCAAATATGTTAAAGGAAAAGGTTGTAGTCAAATCGGAAATTGGCCTTAATGCCAGGGTAGCTTCTATGTTTTTAAGGAATTCAGTAAAATTTAATTCTGATATTATATTAATAAAAGATAATAATAGATACAATGGAAAAAGTATTTTAAGTATTTTATCAATGCAGGTTGGAAATGGTGAAGAAATAGAAATTGAAGTAACAGGAGATGATGAAAATGTGGCTATGGAAACTTTAATTTCATTTTTTGAACAAGACTTAAAAGAATTTTATACAATATAATAAAATGTTTTAAAAAATTCTCTAAAAGAGAATTTTTTTTATTGCGAAGCAACAAGTTTCCCAGGTACCCACACGAAGCGAAGCATAGAAAAGGGGTGGGGTTCTTATTATAAGTAACGTCAAAAAAACATAACATATGGAATAGAATTATTTTTTAAGATTAAAATGGATATAATTTAAGAAAATAATTAGATTAATTATATTGTTAATTATATAGATAAAATTAAGTATTAAATAAAATATTTTTTTTTGAAAATCTATCAAAATTTTTAATACTTAAAAGCTAAAATGCTTGAAAAAATTTGCTGATTTTGCTATACTCTAAGTATGATGTAGTATTGTATTTCGCTATATTATAACTAGAATAACTATATGATGGTTATATACTAAAATAGTACATATTAATGGATTAGAGTATTGTTATCAATGTTTAATGTTTTAAATAAGTAATTTCTTGTTTTTTATTATATAATTACATATGGTTCTTCTAAAAAATTTTACAAGGAGGCAAATTATGGCTTTTGTTTTTAATGTTGAAGAAAATCAAGACAAAATTGATGAGCTTTGTGAATTTATTGATAAGAAGAAAGATATTCCGGGAGCATTAATGCCAGTTTTACAAGAAGCACAAAGTATTTTTGGGTATCTTCCAGAAGAGATTATGGATTTGATAGCAAAAAGAATGAAAATATTTCCTGCTAAAGTATTTGGTGTTGCTACTTTCTATTCACAATTTTCATTTATTCCAAAAGGAAAATATCAAATTTCTGTATGTATGGGAACTGCTTGTTACGTAAAAGGAGCTCAAGAAATTTTAAATGAGTTTTGTGACAGAGTAGGTGTAGATGTTGGCGGAACTAGTGAAGATTTGAAGTTTTCTGTTGCTCAAACTCGTTGTATTGGTGAATGTAATTTAGCACCTGTTGTTACAATAAATGAAGATGTTTATGCTCATATAAAAAAAGCAGATATCAGAAGAATAATGAGAAAGTATAAATAGAGGTGATCTTATGATAAAAACTGAAGTTGATTTTAAAATATTAGATACTATTAAAGAAAAAAACTATCCTCTATTAATTGAAAGGTTAAATCAAGAACCTGATAAGTACATAATTGACGAAAATGGTATTCGTCTAAAAGGAGAGTTTTTTGAAAAACAAACTAGAATTGCATTAAAAAATTTTGGAATAGTTGATGAACATAGTGTTGATGAATATGTTGCATTAGGTGGATATTACGCTTTAGCGAAAGTAATAGGAAGTCTTACTCCTGAAGAAGTTGTAAATGAAATGAAAAATTCAGGACTTAGAGGCCGTGGTGGTGCAGGTTTCCCAACAGGGAGAAAATGGGAAGGTGCTATGCAACAACCTGCGGGTCAAAAATACGTAGTATGTAATGCAGATGAAGGAGATCCAGGAGCATTTATGGATAGATCTATACTTGAAGGAGATCCACATTCTGTATTAGAAGGAATGGCGATTTGTGGCTTTGCGATTGGGGCTGATAGAGGTTTTATCTATGTTAGAGCTGAATATCCTAAAGCTGTCATAAATTTAAGAGAAGCAATAAAGAAGGCAGAAGAAAAGAATCTTCTTGGTGATAATATTCTAGGAACAGATTTTAGTTTTCATGTTGAATTAAGGCTTGGTGCTGGAGCATTTGTTTGTGGAGAAGGCACAGCACTTATAGAATCTATAGAAGGTAAACGTGGTATGCCAAGAACTAAGGTTTATAGAACAACGGTTAAAGGCCTTTTCCAAAAACCTACTGTTTTAAATAATGTTGAAACATTTGCAAATGTACCACAAATTATGTATAAAGGTTCAGATTGGTATAAATCAATTGGTACAGAAGATAGTTCTGGAACTAAAGTATTTGCCCTTGTAGGTAAGGTTGCAAATGCAGGACTTGTTGAAGTTCCTATGGGAACTACAATAAATGAAATTGTATATGACATTGGTGGTGGTACTGGTAATGATAAAAAAGTAAAAGCTGTTCAAACTGGTGGACCTTCTGGTGGCTGTATTCCTACAGATTATTTTGATACACCTGTAGACTTTGGATCTTTAGCTAAGATTGGTTCTATTATGGGATCAGGTGGAATGGTTGTAATGGATGAAACAGATTGTATGGTTGATATTGCAAGATTTTTCTTAGATTTTACTGTTGAAGAATCTTGTGGTAAATGTGTTCCTTGTAGGGAAGGTACAAAGAGAATGTTAGAGTTATTGGAAAAAATAACTTCTGGGAAAGGTGAAGATGGTGACATTGAAAGACTTGAAGATCTTTCCGAAACAATAACTGTTGCATCACTTTGTGGACTTGGACAAACGGCTGCAAATCCAGTAGTAAGTACTTTACATTATTTTAGAAATGAGTATGAAGCTCATATTTATGATAAAAAATGTCCTGCGGGAGTTTGTCAAGCTCTTCTTGAATTCTTTATTACAGATAAGTGCATTGGTTGTACTAAATGTGCTAAGGCTTGTCCAGTTGATTGTATTACAGGAGTTCAAAAGCAATTACATGTTATTGAACCATCTAAGTGTATTAAATGTGGATCTTGTGAAGCTGCGTGTCCAGTTAATGCTATAATTAGAAGATAGGTTCTGGAGGTATATTATGTCTAATATGATTAATTTAACTATAAATGGAAAGAATGTTAGTGTTGAAAAAGGAACTACTATTATTGAAGCTGCTAAAAAGGTTGGAGTAGATATTCCAAACTTATGTTATGAAAAAAGTCTAACTGCATTTGCTGGATGTAGAATGTGTGTTGTTGAAATTGAAGGAAGTAAAAAACTTGAAACAGCATGTTCAACACTTGTAAAAGAAGGAATGGTTGTAAATACTGAAAGTGAAAAATTAACAAAAATAAGAAGAAATATTCTAGATTTATTGTTTTCTAATCATCCAAGTGATTGCTTAACTTGTGATATGGTTGGTAATTGCAAATTGCAAGAATATTGCTATAGATATGGAATGAAGAAAGGTACATGGATTGGTGAAGTCCAAAACCATGAAATTGATGCAAACAATCCTGTTATGATAAGAGATCAAAACAAATGTATTTTATGTGGTAAATGTGTTAGAGTATGTCAGGATGTACAAGTTACAGGAGCTATAGATTTTGTAGAAAGAGGATTTAATGCTTATATTGGAACTCATAAAAATCTAGATTTAAATACTGATAACTGTAGATTTTGTGGGCAATGTATTAGTGTTTGCCCTACAGGAGCTTTACTAAATAAACAATTAATGGGAACTAGACCTTGGGAAGTAAAAAAAGTGAGAACAACATGTCCTTTCTGTGGTACTGGTTGTAATTTTGATTTAAATGTAAATGTTAAGACCGGAAAAGTAATTGGAGTTACTCCAAATGAAGATTCTCCAATTAATGGAACTCAGCTTTGTGTTAAGGGGCGTTTCCATACTGACTTAATTAACAGTCCTGATAGACTTACTGATCCATTGATTAAGAGAAATGGTGTATTTGAAAAAGCAACTTGGGAAGAAGCTTTAGATTTGGTTGTTTCTAAGTTAAGTAGCACAAAAGAGACTTATGGTCCTGACTCAATTGCAGGTTTAAGCTCTGCTAGAACTTGTAATGAAGACAATTTTGCTTTTCAAAAGATGATGCGTGTTGCCATTGGTACAAATAATGTTGATCACTGTGCGAGAACCTGACATGCTCCTACAGTTGCAGGTCTTGCAACAACATTAGGTTCTGGAGCTATGACAAATTCTGTTAATGAAGTTTTTAAGACTGATTTAATGTTTGTTATAGGTTCAAATACAACTGAAGCTCATCCAATAATTGGAAATAAAATGCAACAGGCTCATAGACAAGGTAAAAAGCTAGTAGTAGTTGATCCAAGAAAAACTGAATTAGCAAGAGAAGCTGATTTGCACATTTCATTGAAATCAGGAACAGATGCTGCTTTAATTAATGGTATCATGAATATAATAATAACTGAAGGTTTATATGCTAAGGAATATGTTGAAAATAAAGTAGAAAGATTTGAAGAAGTTAAAGAACTTGTTTCTAAATATACTCCAGAATTAGTTAGTAAAATTACTACTGTTCCTGTAGATCAAATTTATGAAGCTGCAAGAATGTATGCTTCTGCAGAAAGAGCTGGAATTTTCTATACTTTAGGTATTACTGAACATACAACTGGTACATCAAATGTAATGAATCTTTCTAACTTAGCTTTATTATGTGGAAATATTGGAATTGAAGGTGGTGGAATTAATCCTCTTCGTGGACAAAATAATGTTCAAGGTGCTTGTGATATGGCAGCTTTACCAAATTATTTTCCGGGATATCATAAAGTATTGGAAGAAGATAATGTTAAATTGTTTGAAAAACATTGGAATTGTAAATTAAATAGAAAGATGGGACTTAGAATCCCTGAAATGCTTGATGGAGCAGCAGAAGGTTCAGTTAAAGCTATGTACATTATGGGTGAAGATCCTGTACTTTCTGATCCAGATGCCAACCATGTTAAGCATGCATTAAGTAGTTTAGATTTCTTAGTCGTTCAAGATATTAACTTAACTGAAACTGCTAAACTTGCAGATGTTATTTTGCCAGCCACATGTTATGCTGAAAAAGATGGTACTTTTACAGCATCCGAAAGAAGAGTTCAAAGAGTTAGAAAAGCTGTTGAAGCTCCTGGACAAGCAAGATTAGATTGGGCTATTTTAGCTGATGTCTCAAAACGTCTTGGAGGTAAGGGATTTGATTGGAAGACATCAGAAGATGTTTTTGATGAAATTAGAAAGTGCATGCCAACTTATAGAGGAATTACTTATGATAAAATAGATAAGTTGAATGGAGTTCAATGGCCATGTACATCAGATGATCATTTGGGTACAAAATATCTTCATGAAGGTAAATTTACAAGAGGAGATAAAGCTCTTATGATACCTGTTGAATATGAAGGTCCAAAAGAACTTGAAAATGAAGAATATCCAATAATCTTATCTACTGGTAGAGCATTATACCACTATAATGTAATGACTAGATATTCTGATGCGCTTGATGGAATTTTACCATATGAGTTAATTGAAATTTCAGCAGAAGATGCACAAAAATATGGATTAGAAGATGGAGATTTTATGAGAGTTACTTCTAGAAGAGGTAGTGTAGTTGGTAGAACAAAAATTACTGATAAAGTAAAACCAGGATTAATCTATATGACATTCCATTTTGCTGAAACACCAGTAAATCAATTGACTAGTGCACACTATGATCCTATTACTAAAACTGCAGAATATAAGGTAACTGCTGTAAATATTAAGAAGGTAAACAAACTAGATAAAGGATTAAAAAGTGAAAAGTTTGTTGACTTAAATGAATTAGTTGATGAAACAGTTTAGGTAAATAGTTACTATTGTTTAATTAATTAGATTGGGAAGCCCAAAGAACTTCCCAATTTTTTTTTTTGTGTATTTTTAACATTATTATTGAAACTTAATTAAATTTAATATATACTTATAGTAGTTTATTTATTTTTTTAGGAGGTTACAATGAGTAAAATTTTATTAGTTGAAGATGAAGAAAATATTAGATTGTTTACAAAAATTAATCTTGAAAGAGAAGGTTTTGAAGTTCTAGAAGCTGAAAGTGGAGAAATTGGAGTAGAACTTGCCTTAAAATATAATCCTCAAGTTGTTATTTTAGATGTAATGCTACCAGGAATAGATGGCTTTGAAGTATGTAAGATTCTTAGAGAAAAACTTCCTAAAATTGGGATTATAATGCTTACTGCTAAAACTCAAGATGTAGATAGAATTAATGGATTAGAAAGTGGAACTGATGATTATTTAAGTAAACCATTTAATCCTGTTGAACTTATTTTAAGAATAAAATCTCTTATTAGACGTCTTGTTTCAATTCAAAATAGTAGTGACTTGATAAGTATATATCCTTTTAAATTAGATTTATATTCTAAGAATTTTTATAAAGATGGAAAAGAAATTGAACTTACGCCAACAGAACTAACTATTATTACAATATTTATGTCAAATCCTGGTAGAGCTTTTTCGAGAAATGAGCTTTTAAATATGACATGGGGAGAAGAATTTGATGGAGACATTAAAATCGTAGATGTTAATATTAGAAGACTAAGAGCTAAAATTGAGGACAATTCAAGTAAACCAAAATATATTGAAACAGTTTGGGGGACTGGATATAGATGGAATTCAAACTAAAGTATAATAAACTAGTTGATAAATTTAATGAAATAAAAGATTTAATTTTAAAAAAATCTTTAAGAACTAGAATAATGACTCAGTTTTTTATGGTTATAGTTTTAATAGTAGTATTCTTTGAAATTTTTTTGATTTTTACAATAAAAAACTATTATTATTCTGGTGTTACTGGAATAATACAAAATCAGGCTAAGTATAGTGCAAAGCTATATGAAATTCATTTAGCCAATTCAAGTTTATCTGAGCTTGTATTAGATGATATTGAAGAGTTTTATAGTGAAGTAAATGCACAGGTGCAAATTCTAAATAATTCAGGAAAAGTATTATTAGATACCGTAAATGGAAATCAAATCGGTAGTGTATTATCCTCAAATGACGTTACATCAGCCAAAAACGGAAGTAATGGTTCAACTGTATATAAAAATCCTATTTCAAATAAAAATGAATTGGCTGTAACAATTCCTCTTAATAATGGGAATGAACAAGTTGGCATAGCAAGGTTTATAATTTCTATGGAAAATATTGATAGTATGATTGCGCAACGTTATCTTGTTTTCTTTTTATTTGGTTTTTTTGTTATAATAATAGGGATGAGTATAAGTATATTTATGAGTAATAGAATTGTCAATCCTATTGAACGATTAACTAATGTAGCATTAAAATTAGCTGATGGGCAATTAAATGAAAAAGCAGATGAGGTTGGAGATTTTGAGATTTCAAAGCTTGGTAGTACAATGAATTTAATGAGTGAAAATTTGGTAAAAAAAGAGCAATTAAAGAAGGACTTTATTTCAAGTATTTCTCATGAATTAAGAACACCCCTTACTGTTATAAAGGGATGGGCTTTTACTTTACAACCAGAGGCTAAAAATAATAAACTTTTAGAAGATGGTTTAAGTATTATAGAAAAAGAAAGTGATAGATTAGGGAATATGGTTACTGAGCTTTTAGATTTTTCTGAACTAAGTAGCGGTAGACTTATAATGAATAAAGAACTTTTTGACCTTAATGAGCTTGGAATTTTTATTAACAAACAATTAATGCCTAAATCAAGTTCTAAGAAAATAGATATGATTCTAAATTATGATGAGACAAAAAGAGTTATGGTAATGGCTGATAGAGATCGAATCAAACAAGTGTTCATAAATATTTTAGATAATGCTCTAAAATTTACTGATGAAGGTGGAGTTGTTTTAACAGATATTAAAATTGAAAATGAAAGAGCTGTTGTTGAAGTCATAGATAATGGTTGTGGAATTTCTGAAGATGAAATATCTTTAGTTACTGGTAAATTTTATAAAGGTTCTAATAGTAACTCACATACAGGTCTTGGTTTGTCAATTTGTGAGGAAATTGTAAAAGCTCATAATGGGAACTTGATAATAAGAAGTGTTTTAGAGAAAGGTACTGTTGTTAGAGTTGAATTGCCAATTGAAAAAGGAGATATTCAAAATGAGACATAGAAAAATTATTTTAAGTAGTATTGGAATAAGTTTAGCGTTTTTAATAATTTTATTGTTTTTTGTCTTAAGAGGAAATTTTTTTAGATATACTGATATTAATTCTATGATATTAGAGCCAAAATCAAATTCGCTGTTAATTTCTGGAACTTGGAAATTGACTTCTATAACATCATTGAGTGATGGAAGTGAAGAAAAAAGTTCTGATGATAAGTGTTATATTAACGAAAAATTTGTTTACTTTGAAAAAACAAGTACATCAAATCCAAATTTTAAGTTTAGGCAACTCAATTTTAAAAATTATTTGTTGTATAATGGCATCATAACTGATAAGATTAGTATTGATTCTGATGAGGTGATAGTAGTTTCTATAAAAGATGAGAGAAATTTTTATAAAGAATTTATAATTTTGAATAAAAATAAAATTGCTACAATTCATCACAAAAAGTATTATGTTTTTGAAAAAATTTCAGATGATGTAGATAATGATGTTATTGATAAGTTAAAACTTAATGAAAGTTCTAATAATACTAAAAAAGATATTTCATTTTTAATTGGAGTAAAAAGTGTTGGAACAAAGGATGTTGATTATGAAACTTTTTTAATAAGAAAAAATGGAAATGATAAACCTACTGCAAACAAGATAAATGGGCTCTTTGTCAATAATCAAAACAAATTTTTTCTTGTAAATTCTACCAAGGATAGTATTTATATAACAAATGACTATATAAATAACACAACAAAAAATATATTAGATATAAAGAATGCTACAATAAATTTTTTGAGTAAAAACTATATTAGTATTGAATCATATAATTCAGAAACAAATAAAAAGAATTATTCTATTTATAAAATTGGAAATTTATCAGAAGAGAGTAAAATGTCTATTAAAGATATTGCCGGAGATAGAGGAGAGAAGGCATATTTTAACAATATTAGAAAACTTGGATATTCAAGTGAAAATGTTAACTCATATGATATGAAGAATTTTGGGGTAAAGAGAAACAATTTTAATTGGTTTTTTAAGGGAATATTAAGTAACTATTCAAACGATAATTTTGTTTCTAGTGAGATTGATTTAGATTTAATTCCTAATGTAGATATTTTTACGAATAAATCAAGTAAAATTTCAAAATTAAAAGTAAAAGAAAAAGTACAAAATGTGTTGGATTATTTTGTTTCTCCAGACGAGAGTATGATAGTTATTTTAACTGCTGATGATATTTCAATGTATGAAATAAAAAATAACGAAATTGGAACTTTACCAATATTTAATACAACTTTGAAAAATCGAAGAGAGGTTGTAACTTTTCAATGGACTAACTCAATTAGTAGTGAATTGACATATACTGAGTTTATGAAAATAAAACAGGTAAATTAAATAGAAAAATCTCTATGCATTCATAGAGATTTTTCATTATATAGAATTTATATCTAATTCTTTTTTTAATTCATTAATTTCATCCATCATAAAATCTTTGAATATTTTATTGATGTTAGAAAATTGTAAATTTTTATTGTATACAAAATAAAATTTACGATTTAAATAAAGATTTTTTATATTTAATATTTTAACTTTATCTTTAAATGGAGATATATTTAACATTCTTTGAGATACAAAGCCAGTTCCAACTCCTTTTGTGATAAGTTCTAATATTGTGTTAGTATCATGTATTGTAGCTACACTATTAGAAATTACATTTAAAGAGTTATTTCTTTTTAATTCATCTTCTACAATTTGTCTTGTACCCGAACCAATTTCTCTTAGTATAATTTTATCATTACTTAAATCTTCAATATCTATAACTGAATAGTTCTTTAGGTCAGGATAATTATCCTTATTTACAACATAAACAATATGATCATCCATAATTTGAGTATATATCAATTTAGGATTAGAAATCTTTAATCCTACAATACCAAAGTCAGTTTCTCCTACCAAAATACTGTCTATTACAGTTCTTGAATCATCATTACTAATATTAAAAGATATATCAGGAAATAAATTTGAAAATTTTTCAATCAAATTTGGTAAAATTATTTTTCTTGGAACGGAAGAAACACAAATATTTAAAGTTCCCTTTAAATTTTGAGAATATATGTCCAAATCCCTTATTATTTCATCATAAGAAGCTAAGATATTAAGCGCATGTTTATATACGATGCTACCCGCTTGTGTCAGTGTTACACTTCTTCTAGTTCTTACAAATAAAGAAGTATTTAGTTCAGATTCAAGAGCTTGTATATGATTAGTAACAGATGGTTGAGTTATATATAACACATCTGCTGTTTTTGTAAAAGATTTAGTTTTTACAATTGTAATAAAAGTTTCTAATTGTTTAAAGTCCATAAAATCCTCCATATTTATAATTAAGACAATAAAATGTAATTTTTATATATTTTTTAATATTATAACATTTTTTTAACAAAAAGTAAATATTAATAAAATATTATAAATTTAAATGAATTGTCTTTAATAACCTGGTAAATAGCGAAATAAGTTTGAAAATAAAAAATTTTAGAAAACGTGTTGACTTAAAATATAAAATATGATAATATATCATTGTTAGGGGGTAATAGAAATGTTTTCAAATGAGAATATAAAAAAAGTTGATCCAGCTATAGCTGAAGT
>ERZ773008.1209-NODE-1209-length-18352-cov-21.519593_pt1 | contig 18352 bp, 13 predicted proteins | sample MGYA00580664_ERZ773008 | MGnify/ENA primary metagenome ERZ773008 (study PRJEB29015, sample SAMEA2738016) | human oral metagenome | biome: human oral; feature: human-associated habitat; material: dental | place: China | collected 2048 ... | reverse complement strand
ATGAGCCCAAAGGGCGCGGGGTAACGATCAAAAATGTCGATAGAAACCTCAACGGTTCCAGAGCGTACTTCCTCAGATTTGGTGAGCAGATCGGCGGCGTAGATACCCGCAGGACCCGCACCGATAACGGCAACGCGCAACGGGCGTGCAGCTTCAGACACGTATTTTTCCTTTCAAAGTTCACCCATAGGGCGAGCTTAGCCTTAACATCCTTGCTTATTTTAGCGGTCATGCCTGAGCAAACGCAGGAAACATGAGCTGAACCACTCAAAAGACACATTTTTCATGTTTTTATCCCAAGGATTTTGAAGGCTCCATCATTAATATTCCTGTCATGACTTCGGAATATGTGCGCGAGCATAAAATTCGTCACCTGCGTTATGAGAGCACAATAAAAGTTCAGGATGCTCATAGCGAGCGCCTAAGGGTGCATCGCCTCCAAGCGATGCGGGTCCCCTTGTAAAGCGAAGCATGAGCATCCTGAACTTTATAACGGTTGTCAGCTAAGCCGCAGCTGCCTTACGAGCCTCAACGGGGTATTCCGCATCCGGTTCGCCGGTGAGGCGGTTGCGCAGATCGCGACGCACCAGTTCGATGGACCACAACCAAACGATATGGCCGAAGAACTCAGAGAGGTGCTCCCCCAAGGGCTGCTCCCAGGGGGCGGGCACAACACCCATTGCGGGCATGATGATGACGTGGAAGAGAATATCGAGCACAATACCGAAGGCGACACCATGCCAGAGCTTGATTTTGGGCCAGTATTCCGCCACCACGCTATAGAGCACGCCGAAGAAGATTGAGAAGGCGAAGTGCACAATGAAGCTCATATATGGCAAATCGTTACCCAGATATGAGTAGGTTTGATGCGTGATTTCTGGCGAGAACCCAAACATCTCCAGAAGCGCTTGGGGCGGGTTTGTTTCGTTGCGTTCGGGGGTGCGCGGCGGGAAGGGAACTTCCCAACCAAATTTGACGATACCACCGAAGATACCGGCGATAACGCCTACGAAGGCGGCGGTTCCAAGGCGGCGGCGTACCGGATCGGTCACGGTTTTGAAAGATACTCTGATCTTTTCTTTCGCCGAGTTAAGGGCGTTCATGATGTCTCCTATAGCTTGCGCGTTATAGAGTGTGTTGTCCGCCGTCTACTGTATGGGAGCACAACCCGAAAGTCTATAGAAAACCACATAAAGCCACAAAAACCCTAATTGTTATTTTCTCCTGACCTGTATATTTGTAGGGTAAAGTTTCTCAAAATATTTTTCCGTCATAAAACGAAATAAAACCCACCGATGCAGTCTCGGTGGGTTTTATTGCCCCGCGAGCAGGTGGTTTTTGGCACGAACAGGTAGGAAATTCCTACCTTTTCGGCGAAATCCTACCTGCTCGCGGAATGAATATAGGGGTTAGACTGCGTGAAACTCCACGACTAATTCTTCGCGCTCGCCAAAACGCACAAGGTGACGCTCCAGCACGCCTGCAAGGTTCTGTGCTTTCTCGTCGTCTTCGGCGCGAACCTCCATGATGAGCGCATGGTTCGCATCATCGGCCACCAAGTCTCCATACCCGCGAAAGATGCCGTCGCGATTAAAGATTAAGCGCAATCCGCCAGGAATTTCCTCGGTACTAATTTTGCGGCCCATATGTGAGCCAAGCTGTTTAATATAGCGTGCCGGGCGGTCGGTACTGACCGTAGAACGCTGACGAACGGGCAGAGATTCTGCGGCTGGATACTCACTCATAACAACCTTCTTCATGCTTCAGGATGCGCGCCCAGCGCCAATTCCCAGGCGACACATATCATCCTTAGGTAATCCTTATCTTAGCAATGTTGTGAGCGTGTGCCGATGGGGTTTCGCCTACAGCGCGGGTGGTGCCCTCACGGAAAACTTACCGCCTAAAAGCGACCATCATGCGCAGACGCAAAGAAGTAGCCTTTTACGGGTTACTCCCCCTAGAATGTTGTAGTAACAAGAGCGTCACGCCCCACGGCTGGCGCTTTTCTTATGCGCATCCCCAACCGGCGGTTGCGTGCCCTACGAGAGTATCTACGGATTTTCACGAATGTCTTCTGAGAACACCGCGGCTCCCCAGACGCCTAAACCCAGCAGTTCGGGCGGCACACTGGACCGTTACTTCAACATTACCGAGCGTGGCTCAACTATCAGCACCGAAATTCGCGGCGGTTTAGCGACCTTCTTCGCCATGAGTTATATTGTGGTGCTCAACCCGCTTATTCTTGGCCTCACGCCCGATTCATCCGGACGTTCCCTCGGCGTGCCGCAGGTTGCCGCCATGACCGCGCTTGTTGCAGGCGTGATGACCATTCTTCTAGGCGTTTACGCCAAACACCCCTTCGCGATGGCGGCGGGACTGGGCGTGAACGCACTATTGGCGACTACGATAGCCACGACTCCTAACCTCACCTGGCCGCAGATTATGGGGTTGGTCATGTGGGCGGGCGTGCTCATGACCGCCCTCGTGCTGACCGGTTTCCGCACCGCCGTTTTCGACGCCGTGCCCGAAAGCCTGAAAACCGCAATCGTGGTGGGTATCGGGCTCTTTATCGCCTTTGTTGGGCTGGTGAACGCCGGAATTATTCGCCGTGCAGAGACCGGCTCAACCCCTGTCGTGTTCGGTGTTCACGGGCATCTGCTCGGCTGGCCCACTCTCGTGTTTATTGTGGGGTTGTTCCTGACCATTATTCTGTATGTTCGTCAGGTGCGCGGCGCTATTCTCTACGGCATGCTCGCATCCACGGCACTTTCGCTTATTCTGGAGGCGGTCGCCCCCTCCGGCAGCGTGCAGGCTAACCCGCTTGGCTGGTCGCTCAATGTACCCACCTGGGACGGCAGCGGTTTTGGTCTGCCCGATTTTTCGCTTCTGTTCTCCGCAGATCTTTTCGGCGCCTTCAGTTCTTTGGGTGCAATGGCCTCAATTCTGCTGGTGTTTACCATCCTCATTTCGGCGTTTTTCGATGTGATGGGCTCCATCATGGGCATGGCGGTCGAAGCCGGTTCTATCGATGAAGACGGCAAGATCGAAGACATCGACCGTCTGCTTCTGGTAGATGCGCTGGGCGCGGTCGCCGGTGGCGGCACCTCAACCTCAACCAACCAGGTATTCGTGGAGTCGGCAACCGGTATTGGCGCGGGTGCCCGCACAGGTCTGGCAAATGTGGTGACAGGTGTGCTCTTCCTGGGCGCTATTTTCCTCTCTCCCCTGGTGACGATTGTCCCCTTTGAGGCGGTCGCCCCCGCAATGGTGTTCGTCGGGTTCCTGATGGTGCGCCAGGCGGTTAATGTTGATTGGAACGATCTTGCCCTGGGAATTTCGGCCTTCTTGACGATCGTCATCATGCCGCTGTCGTATTCGATTGCGCACGGTATTGGTGCCGGGTTTATTTCGTACACGGTTATCCGTGTGGCGACCGGTCGCGGACGCGAGGTGCACTGGCTCATGTACGTGGTTTCGGCGGTATTTGCGGTGCATTTCGGAATGGGCCTGATTGAGGGGTGGATGCGTTAGAGCATCTTTCTCTCTCCCCCTCCCATCGTAAAAAGAGCCTTGATCGTGAAAACTTCAGTCACAATCAAGGCTCTTTTTATCACCCACTTTTACCGCTTAAGGCAGAGATACGTCCCCACACCCGCTAAAGACCTGGGAATTTCCTGTCAGTAGCGCGTTGAGGGTTAAACGTCATAGAATAATGTGGTAACAAAAGCGTCACACCCGCCATAAGGGTTGGGCGCTTTTCTTATTGCGGCGCAAACCCGCGCACGCATCCTACGAGAGTATCTACGGATTTTCACGAATGTCTTCTGAGAACACCGCGGCTCCCCAGGCACACAAGCCCAACGCATCGGGCGGCGCACTGGACCGTTACTTCAAAATCACTGAACGAGGCTCATCTATTTCAGCCGAGATTCGTGGCGGTCTCGCCGCGTTCTTCGCTATGAGTTACATCGTCGTCCTCAACCCCCTGGTGATCGGCACCGGCGCAGACTCGGCGGGAAATATCCTTGGCGTGCCGCAGGTTGCCGCGGTCACCGCACTCGTCGCCGGCGTGATGACTATCCTGATGGGCGTTATTGCTAAGCAGCCTTTCGCGATGGCGGCGGGACTGGGCGTGAACGCGCTGCTGGCGTCCACGATCGCAACCACCCCCGGGCTGACGTGGGCAGATATTATGGGCTTGGTGATTATCGCCGGTCTTATTATGACCGTGTTGGTCCTCACCGGCTTCCGCACCGCCGTATTCGAGGCGGTCCCCGAGAGCCTCAAAACCGCAATTGTTGCGGGAATCGGCTTCTTTATCGCCTTTATCGGACTGGTTGATTCCGGGATCATCCGCCGCATGCCGGATGCCGCAGGAACTACCGTTCCCGTCTCGTTCGGCGTGGGTGGTCACCTACTTGGCTGGCCTACTCTCGTGTTTATTTTCGGTCTTTTCCTCACCATCGCCTTGTTTATTCGCAATGTGCGCGGCGCTATCCTCATTGGCGTGGTGGCTTCTACCGCGCTGTCTATCATCCTAGAGGCTATTTTCCATATCGGCAGCGGCAAGGGAAACCCGACCGGCTGGTCGCTCAACGTTCCCGCGCTCAATAATTTTTCCTTCTCAGCCCCCGATTTCTCGCTTATCGGGTCTGCACGATTCGGCGCGTTCGGCGCTATCGGCGTGCTGGGCGCATCCCTGCTGGTGTTCGCTATTCTGCTCTCGGTCTTCTTTGACGCCATGGGTGTTTCGGTGGGCTTAGCAACCGAAGCGGGCACCATCGATAAGGACGGCAAGGTCGAGAACATTAACGAGGTTCTGCTCGTGGATGCGGTCGGTTCCGTGGTCGGCGGCGGCGCATCCGGCTCTGCGAACCAGATTTTTGTGGAGTCGGCAACCGGTATTGGTGAGGGTGCCCGCACGGGTCTGGCGAATATCGTAACCGGCGTGCTGTTTCTGGTGGCGATTATCGCCTCGCCGCTGGTGACGATCGTTCCCTTTGAGGCGGTCGCCCCCGCTCTGGTGGTTGTTGGGTTCCTGATGGTGCGCCAGGCTGTGCATATCGACTGGCAAGACTGGGGTCTGGGTATCCCCGCGTTCATGACCATTATTTTCATGCCGCTGTCGTACTCGATCGCTAACGGTATTGGTGCTGGGTTCGTCTCCTACGCCTTCATCCGCCTAGTTCAGGGTCGCGGGCGCGAGGTGCACTGGCTCATGTACGTAGTTTCGGCGGTGTTCGTCATCTACTTCGGCATGGGTATTATCAACGGTCTCACGCACTAGCGTTGGCTGAAATCCCGGGTATATATCGGGTGTAAAAAGGCTCTTTTTGAAGAGAAGCGGCGGAAAACTACGGCTTTATTCGAAAAGAGCCTTTTTATACACCTATGGGGGGGGTAGATATGCGCTCGAAAACGTCAGAAATTTCACGGCTGCGGATGTGACGCGGGCGCCCCCTCGATCCCTGCCTCAGGAAGACTCCCGCGGCGTGAAGCCACCAGGTACCATACTGCCACTACAAGAAATGATAGCCCTTGCGCTATGGAGATCCGCACGAACATCAGCGTATCCTCCCCGGAAATCGACGTTACATGCACAAGATTCACGATCACATTATTTGCACAGTGGTTTGCCATCGCCATATAGAGGCTGCCCGTCAGGCGCGTCATCAGCGCAAATTTAAATCCGACCACGGCTGATGTCAGCATTAGGACTAAAGCATTCATGACCGCTCCGCCCAAGCTTGAGATTCCGTCCGTATAGTTCCGTACAGGAGCGATCACATGCCACAGGCCAAAGAGCGCCGAGGAAATGGCTGCAGCACCCATAAACGAGTAACGGAATCCCAGAAGTTTCTGAAAAAGCCCGCGGAAAACTCCTTCTTCCATGACCACGTTGATCACGTTCCCTGCCAGACAGATCACAAAGAATATGAGCGCTGTCTGATGCCCCGTATTGCTGCTGACCGCGTAAGTGCTCACATAAACGTCAAGGGAGCGAAATTCGATGGACGGTAAAAGCGCTATCTCAGCGACATAGGCAATCGCGAAAACTACTGTGCCGAAACCCAGCCCGGCAAGGATAGGGCGCATTATGTGCTCACGGGTAAATCCAATGCTGCGGGCTCCAAGAGAGCATGCCTGCATCACCAACCCTAAAATTCCTATACCGATCAGCTTATGAACGAAGGCTTCACCCCAAAAGCTCTGGTCGGTACGAAGCACAAAATACTCATATATGCGAAAAATAAAGCATACACAATACACGGCCAGCACGCAGTATAAAACATTAATTTTTTCAAGACGCATACGAAATACTCCACAAAATATAGTGGTTTTAGGGCGCAAAAAATTACCGCAAAATAATATTTTGCTTTCAGGGATAGTGATTTTAAGTAAATTTTCGTCGAACAATGAGCATATTTATTTCCTGAACCTCCCGGCGCATATGTAAAATATTCAGGGCGGTTGAGGCGCCATACATCACGATTCCCAGAATGCACAGGATCCAGAGCGGTGTGCTGGAGAACCAGCCGAACGCCAGCCCACTGCCGCAGATCATGACGAGAATAAGGGCTATATCGACAAGCGCCTCCAACAGGGGATATTTCAGTGCCATGCGCGAAACCAGCAGCATACCCACATGAATCATCATATTGGTCGTAAGGACTTGGAAAACTCCCACAAGGTAAAGATACGTTCCACCTGATAACAGACCGATGACGGCCAGTAAAATGAGGGAGATACCCGTGGTCGCACAAATATTAACAGCAAGTTTTCTCATGCACCGTATCCTTTCAACGCTTGTTTGACGTTTTTGAGGTATGTGCGATTTATATAGACTTTATCGCCGGTTGTTAATATGGCTTCCATGCGGCTATTAAAAAGCGGTTTAACACTCTCAAGAACGTTAATGTTGAGAATGCATGACTTACTCACCCGCACAAATCCACAATCTTGAAGTTTCTCCGCGAGGTCGTAGAGCCTATGGTCGGTCCTATACGTATTTCCTGCTACGTGCACAAACGTTGTTTTCTTAACGCTTTCACAATAGAAAATATCTGAAGCGTTCACCATGATGTTGGTGCTTCCGTTTTCGCATTTAATCCGCTGCTCCACCGATTCCACAAAATCGACGATGCGGCTGACCCGCACATCCTTCTGGGCATAAACGATACTCACTTCAGGTTCCTGATAGTCAGGATCCTCGCATAATCTCAGCTTCACCACATCACCTCATGCACAGCCTAACATGCGGCGAACCTATGCAGGATGGGTATCGACTAAGCTGCATGAAGACACGACCAAGCTACAGAAATACCCCCCCCCATAGAGGTTGTTCACCATAGTTTAGAGAGCGTGTGCCGTCATGTTTTACCCGTCATGCCATGGCAGCTGTATCGTTAGTTTCACTGACATGCCCCGCAGATTCCTGCACATACCGATTTCTTCGCCGGAAGGCAGGCTTACCCCAGCCACCGGGAGTTATCGGCTGCCTTATGCATCCTGGCCGCAGTAGCCTCCCGGTACCTGGAGCCGCTGCTCCAGAATGAGGTCCTGCACCTAAACCGCGGGGCAGATTCAACCCCCACCCACGCCATATGGTCATACAGGCTTTCTTCGTATTCCCGCTGCTCGTCCTGGGGTTCCTGGGCCTGCGGCTTCCCTTGAGTCTGCGGTGCCTCATGGGCGCGGATCTCTTGTGCGATGCTTTCAGGGTCCTCCAGGTAGTACAGATCCCGGTAGCGGCCAGGGACCCGGATCAGCTCATCATGGCTTCCGCTCTGGATAATGCGCCCGCCCTCCAAAACAATAATCCGCTGGGCGTTGCGAATAGTGGAGAGACGGTGCGCCACCACAACCTTCGTGCACTTATACCGTGCAATCAGCTCCGTCACCTGACGCTCAGTGGTGGTATCTAACGCGCTCGTTGCCTCATCCAGCACCAGGATGCGCGGGCGCCGCAGCAGCGCCGTCACAATGGCGATGCGCTGACGCTGCCCGCCTGAGAAGTTCTCACCATCACTGGACATGATCGTGTCAAACCCCATGGGCAGACCCTTCACAAAATCCAGAATACCCATGCTCAGCACATCCGCTTCGATCTCCTCGCGGGTTCGGCCATCATCAAGCCCCGCCGTGAGGTTCTCATACAGGGTGCCGCCCCTTGTCTGCAGCTGCTGCGGAACATACCCAATGTGGGAGCGAAGCGCATCCAAGGAATAATCCTGCACATTGATCCCGCCCATCCGAATAGTGCCGGACACCGGGCTGTACAGCGAACATAGCAGCATAGCCAGCGTGCTCTTGCCCGACCCGGATGAGCCCACAAGGGCTATGTCATGCCCCTCTGGCACCGTAATAGACACCTCAGAAAGCACGGGCTGCGTTCCGCCGGGGTAGGTAAAGTTCACGTTCTCAAGCTCAATATCGCTGCTGGCAAGCTTAGTGATGGTGCCGCCATCCTGCTCAGGGTCGTAACGCTGAATATCAACGATACGCGCCACCGCCCGGTCCACGGCAATAATGTTCATAATGCCGAACATCGTTGACGAAATAGAGGAGAACAGCATGGCAGAAATACCCTCGGTGGCGATAGCCTGCCCGAGCGTGAGCACACCCTGATTCACCAGAGGAAGCGACGCCAGCAGCAGAATCAGCGGCCCGCCCAGCTGCACCACGGAAGCTGCGGAACCAAGCACACCCTGCTGCAGCACCATGCGGCGGCGCATTGAGGCAAGCGACTGTTTGTACGCCTCACGCCACGTCTCATATGTGGAGCTTGCCGAACCAGTCATTTTCATGGATGCCACAGTGTTAATAGCATCAAGTTCGACCACCTGAGCCTCTGAGGCGTGCGCATATTCGGCGTCGAGCGCCTGGGAGGTGGGGCGTGCCGTCACGAACCAGATCAGCATCAGCACGGCGAGTACCACGAAGGTGATAATGAGGATTTCGCGTGACTGCTGGGCGATGAAGACGAGAATCACGATCATCGTACCGATATTAATCACGAGCTCAGTCAGGTTCGTGGACAGAAAGTTCCGCAGCGTATTGACGCTGGAAAGACGGTACAGAATATCGCCCGGGGAGCGGAGCGCAAAGTAGGTCAGCGGCAGCTTCAGCAGCCTTTTGAACATCCCGCCCAGCAGCTGGTACCCGATGGACGAGACGATACTAGCCAAAGCCGCAGCGCGGGCGATGGACACCAGGTAGTAGCCCGCCACGCCAACAACCACGCCGATAGTTGCGACGAGAATGGCGTCTTCATGGCCTCTGAGTTGGGCGTCCACCACGCTTTGGATCACCACCGGCACGGCGAACGTGACGCTGTAGGTAATCACTAGCAGCACCACGAAAACCGCGTACTGGGCGAACATCTTTTTCGTGAAGAACGTGTTCAGCTGCCAGTCTTGGAAGACTTTTCGGGATTTCTTTTTAAAGTCTTTCCGGGGGGTGGGAACCAGCACGCTACCGGAGAAAGAGCCTTCAGCTTCCTGAAGGGGGATAACTTTCATCCCCGTTGCGGGGTCCATAATATGTACGCGGTCTTTACGGATGCGTACCAGCACCACATAGTGGGAGTTGTTCCAGTGCAGAATAGCTGGCTTGCCGATATCGCGCAGCTGTTCCAGCGAGTTAGCTTTGTACGCCCCGACGTCCATGCCTTCTGCCATGAGAAGGTTGCGCACTTGGAGCATACTCAGGCCTTCACGCCCGGGTTCGGCGATGAGGCGCAGATCAGATATCGTCTGATACCGCCCGTAATGCTGCAATACGGACGCGCCGACACCTAGCCCGCACTCAGTAGCAGCCGCTTGGAGAACCGCTGGAAACCCCATATTTTACCGGTCCTCACTCACGTCAGGAATGACGGGGGTGTATAAACGCCCTCCCCCTAAACGGTGAGCCAACCACGACAGTACCCCGGAGGTACCCACCAGCAGTGACGGGGTCAGTGAGTACCGTGAAGACTTATCGTCAAGTGTCGCGCGAATAACTGAGGGGCCGTACCCGTTTTTGACGGCTGCCCGGATATCCTCGGCGCCGGGCACATCGGGAACGCGAGCAATAATCCAGTTGAGCACCTCCAGGGTTCCTAAGTCCCCGTGGCACAACGTCAAGTTACTCCTAGTTCCGGTACGGAACGCGTACTGCACCGCCCGGTCGAGCTCAGTACGCGGGGAGAACTCCGGCATCCACACGTGTACGGCTGCGAGTGCAAGAGCGATACCCGCAGAGCCAGAGCACCATGTGCCGCCGGTGTGCGCGTCGCCTGTGCCGCTGCGTTCGGAGAGCTGGGCCCGCCAACCTTCCGCATACCTGAAGCTATTCAGCCGCTGCAGGAGAATCTTCACAGCATGTTGAGCGCGCCCAGGTGTGGGCATCTCCTGCCCCCAGCGGGCCAGAGCAAAAATTGACCCGCTCACACCGTAGGCGAACCCGCTCACATTCCACCAGTTCTCCTCAACCCGGCCAGCAACAATATCCAGGGCGTGCTTTTCGAGCACCTCCAGCAGGGCGGCGCGGTTGGTGGCGAGGTTATACCCCAGAAGTAGTGTGGCGGCGCCTACCTGGTTGTCCAGGTACCCCGGCATCGGATGCTCCACCTGCTCCATACGGGCGGCAACCCGGTCGCCAAGCATAATGGCGGCTTCTTTCAGCCGGGGGTCGTCCAAGTACTCTGCGGCGCTGGCAAGTGAGAGCGCGATACCCGCCTCACCACCTGAGACACCGTCGCAGGTCTCCGGGGGGATCCTAAAGAGCCTCTTATCGAAGACATCCTGCGCTATCGGGTCTAACACACGGTGCGCAGCCTTAGCGTACTCCGCGTTTCCTAGCGTGTGTGCCGCCTGGGCTAGGGCCATCGCAGGCCCGACCGACCCGGTGTACAGGTCTATCCCAAGAACCGTGGTTTGCCATGCGCCAATATGCTGCTGCCAGAGCCCGGGGTTAGGTGCGAGCCACGTCCGGGAGTCTTGCTCACTGCCGCCTAGACGCAGAGTGCCCGTCAGCTGGTCTGCAATCGCGGCGCAAAGCTCCCGTTCGTGCTGTTCGTCTTCCCCGGCGGAGAGTAATTCTGCCGGGCTATTGGCCAGGGTGTTCGCCGGGTAGGGTGAGATGAAGGCGGCCCAAATCTGTTGGAGCTGCTCCTCTAGGTCATTCTCGTCAAGGGCGGCAATATGCCGCAGGGTTTCTTCCAGGGCGCTGCCTTTAATGCTGAGCCCCACCGGTTTACCCTCAAACGATACGATGTCAGAGCCATCCGTCCGGTGCATGAAGAAGGGTACATCGAACCGCCAGAGAGCTTCCGCTTCAGCCGCAACCATATCCAGGGGGCGGTTGTGGCTTAGGGTAGCGGCGCGCAGCCCTACCGTGGCGAACACTTCTTGGGATGCCAACGCCTCAGGGCTGCTGAGCATCTTAAGGATTTGGGTGTAAAACCTGGTTGATTGCAGCAGGGCGCGAAGCATCAGCCCGGTAAAGTTCGCGCGAACCGCCTCAAGCATCGCCTCGCGGTGTTCACAGATCCATTGGTGCATCTGAGTAAACCCTCGGGCGAAGGCACGGGCACGGGCCGCTTCATAGAGACGCCGCTCTTCCAGCACCTCAGCGCTGGATTCGTCACCAACGAGCGCCACCATGCTTGCCGCTTCTTGGTTCTCCTCCGGGGCTGAGGCCGGTTCGCGGTTCATTCGGGCGGCAGCATCGTCCCGGAAGGGACGCTCAACAATGACCTCATTAAACGGGTCATTCCCTTGCTCCCCGTGGAGAAAGCCGACGTCACGGTACCCCAGGGAAGCGTCGCGGCGCGTAATACGGGTGGGCAGAAACGCGCTATTGGAAATCCCACGGAGTTTTCGCAGGTGGGCGCTGCCTTCAGGTGGTTGAGGGGTGTCGTCGGCGAGGATGTATATGGGGTGAAGCACCGTCTCAAGGTCAATTGGCACGGGCCCGGTGGCCAGAGGGATCAGGTTCTTGGCGTGCATATCTTTGCCCTGCAATGCGTAGAGCAAACCCGCTAGTCGACCGGAGGCTTCTAAGAAGTCTTCGCCTGAGAAATCTACCTCCTCAGCTTTAATAAACTCCATGAAGCCGTAACCCTCACCCTGGATTACCCGGGCGGCACGCATAGCGGGCGCCCCCTGCTGAGTAAGGTCTTGAACGATCTGCCAGAATGCTCGCTCGCCCTCAACGTTGCGTGATTTGTAGACCACTGTGCCCTGCGTGAACTTAAGGAGGCAGCCAGCACGCCCGCCGCCGTAACGAGTTCGGGGCAGCCCGAAAGATTCAAGCTGAAGTGGTGCGGCATCCGTGGTATTCAAAAGCTCACGGATATCGTTTTCGTGGGTGCGGACACGCTCAAAAATCTCGGCGATCATCGCGTGAAATTGCTGCACCGTCACCTGGTGGATACGGTTCAGAAGTGGGTAGCTTGCGTGGAAGTCATCGCTTAGTTCTTCGTGCCAGCGGCGGCAGTAGTCTTCGTAGCGCCCTTCCGGTGTGTCTGCCTGCAATAGCCCCTGCGCAGAGGCCTTTTTGATGTGGGCAACCAGTGGTCTGAGGTAGAAATTGCTTAAACGCGCCGTTAGGTTATCCAAGAATTGGTTGGTTAAACGGGGGATTTGCGACGTTACAGCGTAGCCCGATGAGGTGATGGCGTGTTCGACGTTTCCACGTTCATTCTCCGCCAGTTGGGCGATGAGCGCGTGGAACATGGAGGGTTCAGCAGTCGGCCCCAGTGCCGAAGACACCGGAGCCGACAACCGTACAATAAAATCGGAGTCAGGCGCTTCGGATGCGGTGGTGCCTATCCGTTCTAGTAACGAAGTGCTAGATACGTAAGATGCTAGGCGTTGGAATTGTTCCTCATCCAGTTCAGGAAGAAGTTCCCTGATTAACACCTGAATTCTCCTTATCTATCGTATTTACTTATCCTCTGGATTTAGGAGAAGCTGCCGCCCCAGAAGCCAAAGCCGTAGCCGTAGCCGCCGCAGCCGCCACCGCAGTAGCCGCCACCGTAGCTGCCGCCACCAACGGAGCTGTAGTAGCCGCCACCGTGGGAGCCGCCACCGTTAACCTGACCGAGTTCCTGATCGGAGATCTCTTCCAGAAGCGTGATATCCTTGGGCATGGTTATCCTCCTTATGTATTCCTGAACCAATTTCAGGAATAGTATTATCGGTGTCAGTTTGATGTTTTACCATCAAACTCTAGCTGGGTTCCGCAATGACAACGTTCCAAGGCGCCACGTTGGAACCCACCTCCTTTTCATCTGGGTTTTAGGTAACCCAAACAAAAAGGAAACTTGTAAAGTTTTAATTCCCCAGTGGGGGTTTAAGGTATAAACTAACCAGTCACCTCTGACAACATTCCATCGCTAAAGAAATGTGCAGCGGAAATAGGTATTCTAAAGATCTGTAAATGTGTTCGTCAGTAAGGCAAAGTCCAATTTCAGATCACGCCACACACTGCGTCGTACATGCTGTCTGCACTATTTTGGCGCAACAACATGGCCACTACACACAGTAGAGTAGCGCTACGTCATGTGGAAACTTTAGGATGCTTGAGAGTGTAAAACTTTCCCTATCAAATTTAGGGGCCCAATATCAGTTTTCGGAAGCTCTCAACGCTACCTATTCTTTGCATCTTCAATAGAATACCCGCAATAAATTTTCGTCCCTGTAATAAATCTATTGCGTTTCTGGTTAGCTACTCAACTATAACAAATCCCCGGGGTAGGTGCAATAGATTTTCTGGGAAAATCAAAGTATCCCACCCTCAATGAGAGGTGTTATCCGTTACACCAAAATAACCCCGAGCACTGCCTATTAGTGAGCCTCGGCCGAGTCAGGAACTATGGGGGTATATAGGGGGGTATCCCCTACCCGGCGAGTCAACCACAACAGCACCCCGGAGGTGCCCACCATCAGAGAAGGCGTCAGAGAGTAACGAACAGATTTATCGTTCAGCGTTTCGCGCAGCAGGGAAACGTTATAACCGTTCTTGACGGCATCATGGACAGCCTCCGCATTGGACACATCGGGAACGTGCGAGACCACCCATTCAAGGACGTCAAGGGTTCCCAGGGCACCGTGGCAAGAGGTGAAGTTACGCTTGGTTCCCTCCTGCAGGGAACGCCGGACTGCACGGTCAAGGCTCGCGCGGTTAGAAAGTTCAGGGAGCCAACAGTGAACAGCCGCTAAGGCTAAGGCGACACCCGCGCTACCGTGGCACCAGGTGCCGTCGTGGGCGCTCTCCCCAATAGGTACCCGCATCTGCCAGTATTCCCCGTTATCAAGCTCATCCAAGCGGTTCAGCAAAGAGGCGACTGCCTGCCGGGCACGCTCTGGTGAAGGCATGTCTTGGCTCCACCGACTGAGGGCGAAAATTGACGAGCTCATGCCGGTGGCAAACCCGCTCTGTGCCCACCACGCATCATCAATACGGCCAGCAATAATGTCCTGGGCGTGCCGGTCTAACACGGCCAGCAGCGTCTGACGATCGGTAGCCAGCTCATGCCCCAGCAGAAGAGTTGCCGCGCCCACATGGCCGCTCAGATAGCCGGGGGTTGGGTGCTCCGCCTTCGCTATACGTGCAGCCACCTGGTTCCCCAGCTCAAGAGCGGCATCTTTTAGCCGCGTATCACCAAGGTAGCGGGCGGCACCAGCAAGAGTGAAAGCGATACCGGGTTCACCGGCAAAAGCCATGTCGCGTATATACTCAGGCAGCTTAAGCGGCTTTTCCCCCGAAAGAATAGTCTCAGCTAGCGGGTCGAATACGCGGTGAGCAGTCTCAGCATATTCTTGGTGCCCCAGCACGTGTGCCGCTTGCGCTAACGCCAACGCAATACCCACTGAGCCGCCGTAAAGATCCGTCTGCAAAACATCAGTATTCCAAATACCATGATGATGCTGCTGACTGCTCGGGACAGGGCTAACCCACGTCCACGGATCCTCCGGGGCGGTGCCTGAATGAACCGTAGCCGCCAGCCGGTCGGCGATCACGGTGCTGAGTTCACGCTCTTCCTGCTCTCCCCCACGGCCCTGCCGGATGTCTGCCGGTTCATCCGCTAGAGTATTCGCGGGGTACGGGGAGATAAAAGCAGACCAGATCTGGTTCAGCTGCTCGTCAAGGTCGTCTTCGCCCATATGGGAAATGTGGTTAAGAGTCTCCTCAAGAGCGCTGGTTTTAATGCCCAAGCCCACCTCTTGCCCGTCGGGTGTCATGATCGCGGTACGATCGGCCCGATGTTTAAAGAACGGGATGTCGAGCTGCCACAGTGACTCTACTTCTGCTAAGACCAACTCCAGGGAACGATCGTCGTCAAAGGCTGCAGTACGTAGCGCCACCGTCGCAAAAACACTCTTAGAGGATAACGCCTCGGGGCTGCCGAGCATCCGTACCAGCTGCTCGTATTGCATGGTAGGCTGCAGCACGGCCCGAAGAGTCAGCGCAGCACATTCGCTGCGTACCAGCTCCAGCATAGCGTCACGGTGCTCACACACCCACCGGTACATTTGCTCAAACCCGCGCACAAACCCGCGGGCACGGGCGACCTCCGTGGCGCGCCGTTTCTCAAGGGCGTGAGCATCCGGCTCATCACCCTGTTGGGGGCCGCCGAGGTCAGAGTACCGGACAGACCGGACAATAGCATCATCGCGGAAAGGTTGCTCAACTACCGTACCTTTGAAGGGGTTTGCCCCCTGCTCACCCCGGATAAAGCCAATATCAACATACCCTTTTGAGGGGTCTTTACGTACCAGCCGGGTGGGCAGTAAAGCGCTGGTGCAAATACCGCGTTCTTTATGTAACAGAGCGCTGTTGTCGGGCATGTCTGCTTTACCATCGTTCAGAAGGTGTGAGCAGTGCAGTATTGTTTCGAGGTCAATAGGGACAGCGCCCTCGCTCGTTGGGATGAGGTTCTCCTCGTGCATGTCTTTGCCCAGCAGAGCGTAGAAAAGAGCTGACAGCTGCCCCGAAGACTCTAAGAACTTTTCGGCCGTGAAGTCTACGTCTTCTCTCTCAATAAACTCCATGAACCCGTAGTCTTCACCCTGAACGACCCGGGCGGCACGCATGCGGGGGGCGCCCTGTTCCGCAAGTTTCTGAACGATCCTGTAGAACGCCCGTTCACCATCAACGCTACGTGGTTTATAAGCCACCGTCCCCTGACTAAACACCAGCAGGCAGCCGGTGCGTCCACCGTTATGGTAGTCACCCGCCATGGTGAGGGACTCAAGGGTGAGGGACTCAGCATTTTGCGCCCCTAAAAGCTCACGAATGCCGCTTTCTTGGGCCTGGATTCGCTCAAAAAGCTCCGCCACTATAGCGTGGAATTGGTGCACAATAATGCTGTGGACCCGCCGCAGAAGAGGATAGTCAGCATAGAAACCATCCATGAAATCTTTAGGCCAGCGGCGGCAGTAGTCTATGTACCGCTCTTCCGGGGTGCCCCCTTGCAGCAACCCTTCAGAGGAAACTTTCTTAATATGGGCGACCAGCGGCCGAATATAGAAATTCGCCAAGCGCACCGTGAACTCATCAAGGAGCCCACCAACAATGTTTGGGAAGTGTTCTTTATCAACATAGTGTGAGGCACGAACAGCCTGTACTACGCGCTTATATTCACTCTCAAAAAGCCACGCAAAAAGCGTGTAAAACATAGCAGGTTCGGCCGTCGGCCCCAGTGCTGAAGGCACTGGAGCTGACGGCCGCCCAACAGGTGGGGAATCTGAGGTGGTGCCTAACCGGTAGAGTAAAGAAACGTCTGACACATCCGACACCAGTTGCTGGAACTGTTCATCATCCAGCTCAGGAAGAAGTTCCCTGATTAGCACTCAGTATTCCCCTTGTCTATGTTTTGTTATTAGCAGGAGTAGCCGTACCCAACAGCAGCGTAGTAGTAGCCGCCACCGTAGTAGCTGCTGCCACCGTAGTAGCTGCTGCTGCCGTAGTAGCTGCCACCGTAGCTACCGCCATAGCTGCCACCGTAGTATCCACAGCTGCTGTAACAGCCGCCGTTAACCTGCTCCAGCTCCTGGTCGGTCAGTTCTTCCATGAACATGGTATCCTTAGCCATGGTTATCCTCCTTATGAATTCCTGAATAGCCTCAGGAATGATTGTGGTTAATCAATAGTTTGATGTTTTCCATCAAACTTTGGCTGGGTTCCAAGATGACAACGTTCCAAAGGTGACAGCTTGGAACCCACCTCCTTTATTGCAGGGGTGCAACCCCCTCAAAAGGAAACTTATAGAGTTTTTAATGACCATTTTGGGTGGTCGAGAATAGAGACCTAGCCAGCAGTTCCCCAAAACATTCCGCTATTAAAAATTGCAGCAGAAAATAGTTGCCGCTTAATCTTTAAAAGACTTGAAGAATGAGTTCGCTAGAAAAAGTTAAGCTCTCTATATTTGTCAGCAAAGTATATTTCCTCTACGATGATGCCCATCACCTAGCTACCACGCCACAATACACTTGCTCTGTGCATTAATGGCGTTATACTACGGCCACCACATCACAAAGTGGTGCGACATCAAATGGAAACTTAGGATATGTGAGAGTGTAAAACTGTTCCTATCACACAATAGGAGCCCAATATCAGCTTTCGGAAGCTCTCGATGCTATCCATTCTTTGCATCCTCAATAGAACACCCACAATAAGTTCTCGTCCCTGTAATAAACTTATTGCGACTCTGGCTAGCTCCTCAACTGTATCAAACCGCCGGGGAAGTATGCAATAGGTCCTCATCATAATTTCCAAAACTTTTCTCAGAGCCGAAGCAGGTTCGCGGGGTAATCATTATTTCCGCGGTAAATCCCCCTATTTACCCGGTGGTGCACACCAAAACTGACAGCAGCTTTCAAGAACTGCACAGCTCGCTCAGGATGCGCTGGGCTACTTTTCGGGCACTTTCGCCAGCGGCGCCAGCCTCATAGGCGTGCAGGGCATCTGCCGCCACATGCAGGCGCAGCACCCGCGGAAGGGTGGAAACCTCGCGCAGAATCACATTCGCCTGCTCGGAAGGGGCAGGCTCCAAACCCCAACTTGGGGCAAATTTTATGAGGTTTTTGGGCAGAATGTAGGCGTCTATTAGAGGGGTTTTTATCCCCGAAAGTTCGTGCCGAGCCCCGGTGAGCGCGAGCGCACTCGCACCCGTTCGCAGCAGGTCGCTCGTATCGTAGGGTGCCACATAGTAGTGCACGATCATCCCGGTGCGGTGCGTATACTGCCGGAGCGCATCGAGCCCGTGAGCGCAGAGGATGCGGGCGCGTTCAGCAGCGATGCGGCGCGCATCCGGGGTAAGCAGGTGCCCTCCCCCGTTGAAATAGAGGGCGAGCTCGTC
>ERZ773008.1208-NODE-1208-length-18353-cov-9.968139_pt1 | contig 18353 bp, 15 predicted proteins | sample MGYA00580664_ERZ773008 | MGnify/ENA primary metagenome ERZ773008 (study PRJEB29015, sample SAMEA2738016) | human oral metagenome | biome: human oral; feature: human-associated habitat; material: dental | place: China | collected 2048 ... | reverse complement strand
ACCCTTGACCTTCTCCTTACCATGGAGACGCTCTGCCGACTGAGCTATCGGGGCACCGAGCGGAACCCTAAGCGGGCGGGAATCGCTGCTGCAACCTCCGCTCCTCGTGGCCTCGCTCACTGCGGGACCGTCCCGTAGGACGGCTCTGGCCCCTGCCGGAGCAGGACGACCATGGTGGCGGGTGAGGGATTCGAACCCCCGTAGCATTCCGCGGCTGATTTACAGTCAGCTCCCATTGGCCGCTCGGGCAACCCGCCGTGCCCCGCGTTCGCCCTGCGGGAAGACGCTACGCGGTGCCGTGGAAGAATAGCAAGCAGACGATGGACCGCGCCAATCCCGCCCGTAGGGCCCTAGTCACACGCCGTCCGAAGCCGTCGCCGCTCGTCGCCCGACCCGGAGTCTCGCCCACTCGCAATACCGTGAGGCCGACGGCACCCCCGCAGCGGTAGCCTCGTCTCCCTCAGCGCCTTCACCATCGATCCTCTCGGACCTCCTCATCGACATCGCGACATCAGGACCAGCCATGGCCAATCGTCCTTCGCTCCCAGTCCGCCGCCGATTGTTCCACGCCCTGCTCCTGCTGTTCGGTATCCTCGTCCTGGCCGCCGCCGTGATCGCCGGGCTGGCGATAGGCCGGGCTATGCTCCGGCCCGGCGAGGTGATCGGCGTGCTGAACCACGCCGTGACCGGCAACGGCCACATCGCTCTGACGAGCAAGACGATCGTCATGAACGTGCGTCTGCCCCGGGTCGTCGCGGCCGCCGCGATCGGCGCCGCGCTCGCCGTCTCGGGCACCGCCTACCAGGGGCTGTTCCGCAACCCGATGGTCTCCCCCAACATCCTCGGGGCGAGCGCGGGGGCTTCCTTCGGGGCGGTGCTGGCCCTGCTCGTCTCGGCGAGCCGCCCGGGAGTGCAGACCGCGGCCTTCGCCGGTGGGATCATCGCGGTGCTGCTGACCTACGCCTCGGCGCGCCGAATCGGTCGCGGGACCGACCAGATCCTGCTGCTGGTCCTGTGCGGCATGATCGTCTCCGCCCTCTTCCAGGCCTTCGTCTCGGCCGTCAAGTACACCGCCGACCCCGACTCGAAGCTCCCGGAGATCGCCTACTGGCTCATGGGATCGATCGCCAAGGTGACCTGGGCCGACCTGGCGCTGTACGCCGTCCCCTTCACCGTGGGCATCATTCCCATCGTGGCGCTGCGCTGGCGGCTCAACACCCTCGCCTTCGGGGAGGAGGAGGCCGAGTCGCTGGGGGTGAACGTCACCGCGCTGCGCCTGATCTGCATCGCATGCGCCACCCTGCTCACCGCCTCCAGCGTGGCCATCTGCGGGGTCATCGGCTGGGTCGGTCTCATCATGCCCCACCTCGTGCGCTTCATCGCCGGCCCCGACAACCGGATCGTCGTCCCGATGTCGGTCCTCCTGGGCGGCGCCTTCCTCATCCTGGTCGACACAGCCTGCCGCACGGTCATGGCCTCCGAGGTCCCGCTGGGCATTCTCACCAGCGTCATCGGCGCGCCGCTGTTCTTCATCATCCTGCTGCGCAGCCGGCGAGGAGGCCGCTGATGAGCCCCCGACCCGACGACTCCGCGCCGGCGACGATCAGAGCGCGCGGCCTGGCATGCGGATACCACGGCGATCCGGTTCTGACGGACATCGGCCTCGACGTGCGCTGCGGCGAGGTGCTCTGCCTCCTGGGTCCCAACGGGGTGGGCAAGACGACACTCTTCCGCACCCTGCTCGGCCATCTGGCGGCGGTCCGCGGCACCATCGAGATCGGGGGCGAGCCGGGCCCGAACCTGTCTCGCCGCGAGATGGCCCGCGCCATCGCCTACGTCCCCCAGTTGCACGAACCTCCCTTCGCCTTCACGGTGCTCGACGTCGCCCTGACCGGCTGCGCTTCGCGCCTGGGCCTGTTCAGCTCGCCCCCGGCCGAGGAGCGCGAACGCGCGAGCGCGGCGCTGGAGCGGCTGGGCATCGCCCACCTGGCCGAGCGCTCCTTCAACGAGCTCTCCGGCGGCGAGCAGCAGATGACTCTCATCGCGCGCGCCCTGGTCCAGGACGGCACGATCCTCGTCATGGACGAGCCGGCCGCGGCCCTGGACCTGCGCAACCAGGCGACGGTGCTGTCCACGGTGCGCGACCTCGCCGACGAGTCGCACGGCGTGATCATGACCTCCCACAACCCGGACCACGCCTTCATGATCGCCTCCCGCGCCCTGCTCATCACGCGCGAGAGACGCATCCTGAGCGGGCCGGTGAACGAGGTGCTCTCCGAGGCGAACCTGCAGGAGGCCTACGGCACGCGCGTGAGAGTGATCGACACCCTCGATGACGACGGCCGCCCGACGCGCACCTGCGTCCCCTCGCTCGAAGCGTTCTGAGCGCCTCGCTGAACGCCTCGGGGTCGTGACCCCGCGCATTTCTTTCGTGCGACCTGAATCGCATGTCGAGACCGCGCCCCGAAGCAGCCCTAGAGTCACGGCGACCCGTTCAACGAACCAGAACCAGCCGCTCAATCCGCACTGTCGCATCGGAGGCCCCATGTCCGCATCCAGTCGTCCATCCCCCTCCCGCCGCGACCTGCTCAGACTCACCGGCCTCGGCATCGGCAGCGCCGCCGGCCTGACCTCGCTGGCGGCCTGCCGTTCCACGTCGTCGTCGGATGACGCGACGGGATCGGACACCCAGACCGTCACCGATATGGGCGGCACGCAGGTCGAGGTCCCCACGAGCATCACCCAGTACGCCGACGGCTGGTACGCGCACAACGAGGTGACGATCATGCTCACCAAGGCCGAGGGTCTCGTCGCCACGCACTGCGGCCCCGATCGGTTCCCCTGGATGTACAGGGTGTGCCCAGCCATGTCCAATGCGACGGTGTCCTTCGGCGACGACTTCAACTTCGAGGACGTCTCCAACTTGAACCCGCAGGTCATCTTCGACTCCTCCGACAACCTGCGCGGCAAGGCCGGGGAGGTCGGCATCCCGCTGGTCAATTGCCTCTTCCACACCTATGAGGAGATGAAGCAGTCGATCACCCTGACCGCCCAGGTCTACGGCGGAGACGCTCCGGGGATCGCCGAGACGTACAATGCCGAACTCGACAGGGTCGTCGCCGCGGTCACGGAGAAGACGGACGCGCTCACCGACGACCAGCGGCCCACCGTCATACACGGCCCCAGCGTCTACCAGCTCAAGCTCGATGGCACCGGCACCATCATCGACACCTGGATCAACGCAGCAGGCGGGAAGAACGCCGTCACCCAGGAGACCCACGGCGCCGACACAGCATTCGACATGGAGCAGATCATCACCTGGAATCCGGACGTCATCATCACCGGCACGCTGGGCGAGGACGAGAAGATCCTGTCCGACCCGACCTGGGCCGGCGTCAAAGCGGTCCAGGACGGGCAGGTCCATGTCAATCCCAAGGGGGTCTTCGGCTGGGACCGCTACGGCGTCGAGGAGCTGCTCCAGGTCCAATGGGCCGCCAACCTCCTCCACCCCGACCTGTTCGCGGACCTCGCCATCGAGGACAAGGTCAAGGACTTCTACTCCACCTACCTCGACTACCAGCTCACCGACGACGAGGTCGCCCTCATCCTGGCCGCCAAGAACCCCGAGTAAGAGCCGCTCTCGCCCGGTACCCGGCCGGTACCGGGCGAGAGCGGGCACCGGCCCGTCGCGCGTCCGTCGGCCCGGTGCCGATGGCGCCGGTCAGTAGCCGGCCATCTGCTCCAGGCGCCTGATGCGCTGGTCCATGGGCGGATGCGTGCCGAACAGGTTGCGCACCCTCCCGAAGGGGTTGGCGATCATCATGGCGGACACCGGTTCGACGCGCGGGTCCTGGGCCATCGGCGCGCGCGCCACCCCGGTCTCCAGCTTGTGCAGCGCACTGGCCAGAGCCAACGGGTCATTGGCCAGGACGGCGCCGTCGTGGTCGGCGTCGTACTCACGAGTGCGTGAGATAGCGAACTGGGTGAGGCTGGCGGCCAGCGGTGCCAGGATCGCCAGGAGCAGCAGGGCGATGCCATTGCCCTCGCGCCGGTCCCGCCCGCCGCCGCCGAACCACAGGATTATCGTGGCCAGGGAGGAGATGATCCCGGCGATGCCCGCGGCGACCGAGCCGGTGAGGATGTCGCGGTTGTACACGTGGGACAACTCGTGCCCCAGGACTCCGCGCAGCTCGCGCTCGTCGAGGAGCTGGAGGATGCCCTGGGTGGCGCACACCGCGGCGTGGTGGGGGTCGCGGCCCGTGGCGAAGGCGTTGGGACTCATGGTCGGTGCGACGTACAGGCGCGGCATGGGTTGACCGGCCGCAGCCGACAATTCGCGCACGATGCGGTGCATCTGCGGCTGCTGGGCCTCGGTGACGTTGATCGCGCCCATGGAGCGCACGGCCAGCTTGTCGGAGTTCCAGTAGGTGTAGGCGGTCTGGGCGATGCCGATCAGCGGCATGATGAACAGCCAGACCGCCGAGCCCGTGCCCCGGGCGAGCAGCCATCCGAACAGGAGGAGCAGACCCCACATGCCGCCCATGAGAATAGCGGTCTTGAGGCCGTTGTGGTGATTGGTGCCGATCATGCCGCTCAGTCTATGGGCGGGCGCTGTGCGGCGACCGGGGCGGCCGTCGCTCGCCTGCATGCGAACAGCCGCGGATGGCCGCCGCCGTGGCGTCTTGTCACCCGGCGCGGCGGCGGGCCCGAAGCGCCGTTCAGTCCACCAGCGCGGTGATGTCGGCGATGGGCAGCCCCAGAGACTCGCCCACGCCGGCGGCGTACAGGAAACCGGCGTGGGTGCTCAAACCGCGTGCGAGGTCGCGGCGCGCCCGGCAGGCGCCGTGCCACCCGGCGTCGGCCAGGGCGGAGACGTAGGGCAGCGTCGCGTTGGTCAGGGCGTAGGTGGAGGTGTGCGGCACGGCGCCGGGCATGTTGGCCACGCAGTAGAAGAGCCTCCCGTCGACCTCGAAGGTCGGCGCGGAATGGGTGGTGGGCCGGGAGTCCTCGAAGCAGCCGCCCTGGTCGATGGCGACGTCGACCAGCACGCTGCCCGGCCGCATGGATTCAACCGTGCGGCGGGTGACCAGACGCGGGGTGCGGGTCCCCGGCACGAGGGCCGCGCCGATGACCAGGTCCGCGCCGGCGCAGGCGCGGGCGACGTCGAGCTCGGTGGAGAAGCGGGTGCGGACCGCGCCCCGGGTCGTCTCCTCGATTCGTCGCATGCGGGCGGGGTCGACGTCGAAGACGGTGACGTCCGCGCCCATGCCCGCCGCGACTCGCGCGGCACCCATGCCCGCGGTGCCGCCGCCCAGGACGACGACGTCGCCGCGCCTGACCCCGGCGGCCCCGCCCAGCAGGACCCCGGCCCCGCCATGGGGACGCAGCAGGGCGTCCGCACCGACCTGGGCGGCCAGGCGTCCGGCGATCTCGGACATGGGCGCCAGCAGGGGCAGGGCGCCGGTATCGGTCGCCACCGTCTCATAGGCGATGGAGGTGACCCGACGGGAGAGGAGCTCATCGGTCAGAGGCCGGTCCGCCGCCAGGTGGAGGTAGGTGAACAGGATGAGGTCCGGGCGCAGGAGGGGGTACTCGCCCTCGACCGGCTCCTTGACCTTGAGGATCATCTCGGAATCGGCCCATAGCGCGGCGACATCATCGGTGATGGCGGCGCCGGCGGCCACGTACTCCTCGTCAGGGATCGCCGCCCCCTCACCGGCCCCCGCCTGGACGGTCACGGCGTGCCCGCGGCGGGTGAGCGCGTGAGCGCCGGCCGGAGTGATGGCGACGCGGAACTCATTATCCTTGATCTCTGCGGGAACGCCGACTCTCATGATTCTCCCTTTCGCTTCTTCCCCGCGGGCGGCGCGCCGACGTCCGCGGGCTCATACCCCGCCCACCATAGGGCCTTCGAAGCGCCGCCGGGCGCCGGCGCGCCCCGCCGATGCCGCTCGCCAGCGGTCGGTCGGCAGGGCGCCGGCTCGGCTCGCGACCACTCAGCCCTCGGACCGGCCGACGAGACGCTGCGGGACGCGGTCGGCCTCGGGCTGCCCGATGAGATCCTCGGGGACGTCGGTGCCGCGCGAGATCGCCGTCATGGCGTCGCGGGCGACGACTTTGACGCGCTCACGCGGACCGCGATCCCCCTCGACCTCGCCGAAGTCCGCGCCGAGCTCGCGCTCGTAGGCGTCGAGCAGCTCCCAGCCCTCCCACGTCGTGTAGGGGACCCGGCGTGAATCCAGCAGGGCGAGGGCGGCGTCGTGACCGACCTGGGCGTCATCGTCGGCGGTGGCGTGAAGCAGACCGGCCCCGGCGTCGGCCACGAGGTTGGAGACGGTCTCCTGAGCGTCGGATTTGGTCGAGCCGATGAGCCCGACCGGGCCGCGTCGGATCCAACCGGTGGCGTAGACGCCGGTGATCGGCTCGCCGTCCTCACCCAGAACCCGGCCACCCTCGTTGGGGATGACGTGCCGGCGCTCATCGAAGGGCAGGCCGGCGATGGGGCTGCCGGCGTAGCCAACGGCCCGGTAGACGGCCTGAACGGGCCAGTCCTTGAACTCGCCCGTACCGGAAACGGAGCCGTCGCCGTTGAGCCTGGTGCGCTCGGTGCGCAAGCCGCGCACATGCCCGCCGTCGTCGGTGAGCACCTCGACCGGCGACCAGAAGAGATGGATGTGAATGGTATGGGATGCGGTGAGGTCCTCGGACTCCTGCATGGCGTAGCCCTCGAGAGCCTTGACGACCTGGCGCTGCTGGTTGGAGGCGGCCAGGGCCGCCCGCGAGCCCTCATCGTACTCGAAGTCCTCCTCATCGACCGTGACGTCGACGTCCGGCTGCTTGCCGAGCTCGCGCAGCTCCAGAGGGGTGAACTTGACCTGGGCGGGACCGCGGCGGCCGAAGATGTGGACGTCGGTGACCGGGGATTCCCCGAGAATGGCGGCGACGTTGGAGGGGATCTCGGTGACCATGAGATCCTCGGCGTGCTTGGCCAGCACCCGGGAGATGTCCAAGCCGACGTTGCCGACGCCGATGACCGCGACCTCCTTGGCGTTCAGCCGCCAGGTGCGCGGGTGATCGGGGTGGCCGTCGTACCAGGAGACGAAGTCGGCTCCGCCGTAGCACTCGGGGGCGTCGACGCCGGGAATGTCCAGGGGGGCGTCGGTGTCGGCGCCGGTGGCGAAGATGAGGGCGTCGTAGTGCTCGTGCAGCTCGGCGACGGTGATGTCGCGGCCGATCTCGACGTTGCCGATCAAACGGATGTCGCCGCGCTGAAGGATCTTGTACAGGGCGACGATGATCTGCTTGATGCGGGGGTGGTCGGGGGCGACCCCGTAGCGCACGAGTCCGTAGGGCGCGGGCAACCGCTCGAACAAGTCGATACAGACCTCCAGGCCGGACTTCGAGAGGATGTCCGAGGCGTAGATGCCCGCGGGACCGGCTCCGATGACGGCGACACTGAGAGGACGTGCGTTCACTGCGTCTTTCGTTTCTGTAAGCGGCGGGTTGGGTCGGGGCCGACGGGACGCGAACGACGCCGACGACGGCCCGCAGACCAGTTTATGGGCCGCGCGCCCCTCATTCTCATGGCGTCGGACACACAGTCGAATCAGCGTTCGCGGCGCAGGAGGGGGGCGGGGCGGGGCTCAGGCCGCCCGGTCCACGAGCAGCCTCGCGAACTCCTCCATGCCGGCGCGTACGAGTCCTACCCGTCCGCGGGCCTCGGCCAGCGTCGTCTCCCGCTCGGAGGCGCTGGCGCCCGCATCCTCCAGGCGCTCGCGCGTCCCGGCGACGACGGCGTCCTCCAGGCCCGCGAGCACGCCGACGGCCTGCCGGGCCCACGTCATGGCCATCTCGCGGGTGCGGGCCAGGACCGGATGCCGGCGCAGCCGGGCCACGACGTCGGCCAGGGCCGCGTCATCGGCCAGGTTCTCGGTCGACAGCCGGGAGAGGATCGCCTGTCCGGCGGCGTCCAGTTCGCCGGCCGCCAGAGCCTTGCGCAGCAGCAGCACCGGCATCGTGTCCACGCCCTCGCGCAGATCCGTCCCCGGAGTCTTGCCGGTCGTCTCCGAGTCGGACGTGAGGTCGAGGACGTCGTCGGCCAGTTGGAAGGCCACGCCGATCTTCTCACCGAACTCCTCCACGATGCGCTCGGTGCGCTCGCCGGCCCGGGTCAGCATGGCGCCGTAACGGGCGGAGACGGCGATGAGGGAACCGGTCTTGTCCGCCAGGATCTGAATGTAGTGGTCGACGGGGTCGGTGCACGCCGGCCGCTGCAGGGTCTCGTGGAGCTGCCCCATGCACAGCCGCTCGAAGGTCTTGGCGTGCGCCTGGACGGCCCGCGGGCCGAGCGCCGCGACCAGCTGCGAGGCGCGGGCCACCAGCACGTCGCCGGTGAGGATCGCCGCCGAGTTGCCCCACACGGTCTGGGCGCTGGGGGCGCCCCGACGCAGGGGGGCCTCGTCCATGACGTCGTCGTGGTAAAGCGTGGCGATGTGGGTCAGCTCGACGGCGACCCCGGCGTCGCGCACCTGCTCCCCGGTCGCCAGCACGGGGTCGCCGAGCTGGGCGGTCAGGAGCGTGAGGACCGGTCGCAGCCGTTTGCCTCCGGCCTCGGCCAGGTGGGAGGTGGGCGGGTTGATGGTCTCATCGGCGTTGCTGACGACCTCGAGGAGCCGGGCCTCGACCGCGTCGAGAGCCGGGGAGAGGCGGCCCTCGAGCTGCGGGGCGTTCAAAGGCAGCGATCCGATCACGACAGGAGCATAGCGGCGCGGCCCAGGAGCTCGGCCACCGGCTGCGGCACCACGCCGAGAGCCGCGGTGACGATGATCGCCAGACCGATGGCCACCGCCGACGGGCCCATCGACTCCACCACGACGACTCCGTCGTCCTGCGGTTCCCGGAAGAACATGAGGACGACCAGGCGCATGTAGAAGAAGGCCGTGATGGCCGAGGAGACGACGGCGACGATGACCAGCCAGGCGGCCCCGCCGTTGATGCCGGCGGCGAACAGGTCGAACTTGGCGATGAAACCCGCCGTCAGCGGGACCCCGGCGAAGGACAGCAGGAACACCGTCATGGCGCCGGCGAGCCACGGGTTGCGCCTGCCCAGACCCGTGAAGGCCGTCAGGTCGTTGGCCTCGGCGCCGGCGGCGCCGTTGTGGCCGGTGCGCACGAGGGCGACGACGCCGAACGCGCCCACGGTGGCCGCGCCGTAGGCCAGGGCGTACAGGAGCAGGGCGCTGATCCCCACCCGGCTCAGAGCGATGATGCCGATGAGCATGTAGCCGGCATGGGCGATCGCCGAGTAGGCGAGCATGCGCTTGACGTCGGTCTGGACGACGCCGACGACGGTGCCCACCACCATGGTCACGATGGCGACCGTCCACAGGAACGGCGCCATATCCCATCCGTAGGAGCCGCCGACGGTGTAGTAGAAGCGCACGAGGGCCAGGAAGGCGGTGGCCTTGACGCCGGCGGCCATGAAGCCGGTGACCGGGGTCGGCGCGCCCTGGTAGACGTCCGGGCTCCAGGCGTGGAAGGGGGCGGCGGCGGTTTTGAACAGGAGACCCACCGTCACCAGGGCCACGCCGGCCAGGCCGAGCCAATCCATGTCGAGCACTCCGCCCGCGGCCAGGGAGGTGGCGACCTCCGAGTAGGACACCGAGCCGGACACCCCGTATAGGAAGGCCGAGCCCAGCAGGAGGAAGGCGGAGGAGAAGGCGCCCAGCACGAAGTACTTCAGCGCCGCCTCCTGGCTCAGCAGGCGGCGGTGGCGGGCGGTGGCGGCCATGATGTACAGCGGCAGCGAGACCAGCTCGAGCACGACGAACAGTGAGATGAAGCCGGCGGCCATCGGGAAGAGCATCATGCCGGCCAGGGAGAACAGCATGAGCGGGAAGACCTCAGTGGTGGTCCACCCGTGGAGCAGGGACTCGCTCTCCTCCGCGCTGCCGGGGCGGTCAGCGGCCTGGGCGGCGAAGGAGCCGTCGCCCGCGGTGGTCCGGTCGGCCATGACGAGTACGGACAGCAGGCCGATGACCAGCATGATGCCCTGGGCGGACACGCTGAAGGGGTCCTCGTTGAAACCGGTGACGAGCACGCGGCCCACAGCCTGCGGCTCGGCGACGCCGGTCTGCGAGCCGGCGGCCTGCGCCCACACCTGCGTCCAGCGAGTGGTCACGGCGACCCCGGAGCCGAGGACGGCGAGCACGGCCAGGCAGCTCTGCACGCCCGGGCGCGCGGCGCGGGGCGCGAAGGCCTCGACGAGGACGCCGAGCACGCCGGCTCCCAGGATGATGAGAACCGGGGTGAGTCCGGCCCATTCGATGGTCGGGGCGGTGAAGCTCACTTGCTGATCCCTTCCGTGGCGGTGGGGGTGGCGGGCGCCGGCACGGCGGGCGACGCGGCCGCGGGGGCGACGTCGTCGCTCATGGTGGTCGAGATCTGCTCGGCGACGCCGTCGAGGGCGTCGGTGAACACGCCCGGGACCAGGCCGAGGGCGAGCATCGCCACGATGACGGGCGCCAGGACGAGCCGCTCGCGCCCGTCCAGGTCCGCGTCGCTGGCGCGGCGGGCGGCCGGCGCTCCGGTGAAGACGCGCTGATAGGGCAGGAGCACGTAGACCGCGGCGATGATGACTCCGAGGACGGCGACGACTCCGAGCGCCATCGATCGCGAGAACGTTCCGGTCAGGACCATCCACTCCGGCACGAAGCCGCTCAGGCCCGGCAGGGCGATGGAGGCCAGGCCGGAGAACAGGAAGGTCCCGGCGACCAGGGGCAGGACGCGGCCCATACCGCCCAGCTCGCTGATGACGACCGTGCCGGTGCGCCGGGCCAGGAAACCGGTGGCGAGGTAGAGGCCGGCGATGGACAGGCCGTGAGCGACCATGTAGACCATGGCGCCGCTGGCGGCGATCGGGCTGCCGATGAAGATCCCCAGCACCATGAAGCCGAAGTGGCTGATCGAGGTGTAGGAGATCAGGCGGTAGAGATTGTCCTGGCCGACGGCGGCCAGACCTCCGTAGATGATCCCGATGACGGCCAGCACGAGGACCACCGGGGCCGCCCACCTCGACGCCTCGGGGAACAGCGGCAGGACCAGAGTGATCATGCCGTAGGTGCCGATCTTGTCCAGGACCCCGATGAGCAGCACGGAGGTGCCCGCGGTGGCCTGCTCGGCCGTGTCGGGCAGCCACGTGTGCAGCGGCACCAGCGGGGCCTTGACCGCGAAGGCGACCATGAAGGACACGAAGATCCAACGGATCGTCGTCTGCGGGGCCGCCAGGCTCCCCACGAGGGACTCGACGAGGAACTCATCGCCCTGGTGCGGGCCGTAGACGTACAGGGCGACGACGCCGATGAGCATGACGAGCCCGCCAGCCAGCGAGTACAGGAGGAACTTCAGGGCGGCGCGCTGACGGTCCGGTCCGCCGAAGCGGCCGACGAGGAAATACACCGGCACGAGCATGGCCTCGAAGCAGACGTAGAAGAGGAAGACGTCGCGCGCACTGAAGATGACGACGATGAAGGCCTCCAGGACCAGCACCAGCGCCGTGAACGAGCCCTGCCGGTCGGCGGGGACCTCGCCCCAGCTGGCGAGCAGGACGACGGGCACCAGGAGGGCCGACAGAAGAAGCATGGCCAGACCGAGAGCATTGACGCCCAGGGCCCAGGAGACGCCCAGGAAGGGGATCCACGCGTGCGTCTCGGCGAGCTGGACGGTGCCGGCCTTACCGGCGTCGAAGGCGACCAGCGCCCAGATGCCGACGCCGAGCGCGCCCAAGGAGAAGACGAGGCCGACGGCGCGGGCCGCGCGCCAGGTGAAGGGGAGGAGCCACAGGAGGAGCGCCCCGACGAGCGGGACGAGCACCATGATGGTCAGCACAGGGGCCGTCGCGGGAATGGATGCGGTGATGGACTGCATGTGGTCGTGTCCTCTCAGAACCTGCTGGCCAGGACGGCGATGAGGGCGAGCACCGTTCCGCCCAGCATGTAGCCTGCGTAGGAGCGCACGTAGCCGGACTCGGTGAGTCGCACGAGCCGCCCGGCGCCGGCGGCGCTCCTGGCGAGCCCCTCGACGGCGCCGTCGACGACGTAGCGGTCCGAGGCGGTGGCGGCGACGACGAGCCCCTGGGAGGGGCGCATGGCGGCCGCCTCGTTGACGGCGTCCTGGTACATGTCGCGGCGAGCGGCCTCGACCAGAGCGTTCGCCGGCTGGACGACGGTGGGCACGGCGCGGCGGGCGTACATGAACCACGCGACGCCCACGCCGAGGAGGACGAGCACGAGCGTGGCGCCCATGATGGTCGTGGCCGGCAGCACGGGCTCGCCGTGCTCGACGCGGCCGGTGACCGGCTCGAGCCAGGTGACGAAGGCGTCGTCGACGGACAGCGCCCCGCCCAGGCCGATCGAGAAGATCGACAGGACGACGAGCGGGAGGGTCATGAGCCAGCCGGACTCGTGGGGGTGGACGGCGCCCTCCAGGTCCTTCTCGGTGGTCCAGCGGCGCGAGCCGTGGAAGATCATGAAGAACAGGCGGGACATGTAGAAGGAGGTCAGGCCCGCACCCAGGAGCGCCACGGCGCCCAGGACCCAGGGACGCGCGCCGTCGCCGACGAAGGCGGCCTCGATGATCCCGTCCTTGGACCAGAAGCCGGAGAAGGGCGGGATTCCCAGGATGGCGAGCCAGCCGACGCCCATGGTCACCCACGTGATCCGCATGATCCCGGCCAGGCCGCCGAAGCGGCGCATGTCGACCTGGTCGCCCATGGCGTGCATGACGCTCCCCGCGCCGAGGAAGAGCTGGGCCTTGAAGAACCCGTGGGTCAGCAGATGGAAGATCGCGACGGCGTAGCCGATGGGCCCCAGGCCCGCACCGAGCATCATGTAGCCGATCTGGCTCATGGTGGAAGCGGCCAGCACCTTCTTCATATCGTCCTTGGCGGACCCGATGATCGCCCCCAGCACGAGGGTGATCGCTCCGACGACGGCGACGGCCAGCTGGGCGTCGGGGGCGCCCTGGAAGATCGCGCCGGAGCGGACCATGAGGTAGACGCCGGCGGTGACCATGGTGGCCGCGTGGATGAGGGCGGACACCGGTGTCGGGCCGGCCATGGCGTCACCCAGCCAGGCCTGGAGCGGGAACTGGGCGGATTTGCCGCAGGCGGCCAGCAGCAGGAAGAAGCCGATGGCGGTCAGCCATCCCGTGCTCAGCGCCCCGTCGGAGGCGGCCGGCAGCACGGAGATGAAGGCCACCGAGTCGACCCGGGAGACCATCGCCATCATGGCCAGCAGCAGGCCGACGTCACCGACGCGGTTCATGATGAAGGCCTTCTTGGCGGCCGTCGCGTTCTCCCGGCTCGCGTCCCGCTCGGCGGCCGGGGCGTCGGCGTCGGCGGTATTCCAGAAGCCGATGAGCAGGTAGGAGGCCAGCCCCACGCCCTCCCAGCCGACGAACAGAACGATGTAGGAGTCGCCCAGAACGAGGGTGAGCATGGCGGCGATGAACAGGTTGAGGTAGGCGAAGAAGCGCCGGCGGTCCCGGTCGTGGGCCATGTAGGCCACCGAGTACAGGTGGATGAGGAAGCCGACGAAGGTCACCAGGGCCACGAAGGTCAGCGACAGCGGATCGATGCGCAGCCCGACGGTGACGTTGAGGGGGCCCGCGCCGAACCAGTGCCACAGGCGCACGTCCATGGTGCGCTCGTCGGCGCTCAGGCCCAGGACCTGAGCGAGGATCCCCAGGCCCAGGCAGGCGCTGACCAGGCTGGTCAGCAGGCCCAGCCAGTGACCCCAGCGGTCGCTGGCGCGTCCGGCCACCAGGAGGACGGCGGCGCCGACGGCGGGTACGGCGATGAGCAGCCAGGCCAGGGCCGCCGGACCGGTGGCGGGGGCGACGGAGGGCGCGGGGGGCTGTCCGGCCCCCAGGACCCCGGCGACCACGAGAGTTGGTGCGGTCATGTGATGCCCCTCAGTTCTTGAGCAGGTTCTCGTCGTCGACCGACGTGGACCTGCGGGTGCGGAAGATGGACACGACGATGCTCAGGCCCACGACGACCTCGGCGGCCGCGACGACCATGACGAAGAAGGCGAACACCTGGCCGCTCAGGTCGCCGTGGATGCGGGAGAAGGTCACCAGGACGAGGTTGACGGCGTTGAGCATGAGCTCGACGCCCATGAGCTCGATAATGGCGTTGCGCCGCAGGAGCACCGTGAGCGCTCCGAGGGTGAACAGCACCCCGGCGAGCGCGATGTAAGCGGTGACGGGGACGGTCACTTCTGCTCCTCCTTGCTGCTGTGCCCGTTCCCCCGCTCGGCCGGCGCGGGGTCGGTCTCGGAGCGGTCCTCGCCCGGGGCGTCCTCCTGCGGGCTCGGGGCGGTCACCGGCTGGACGACGTCCGGTGCGGGAGCTCCGGGCATGGCGGGCATGCCCGAACGCCCCACCGTGGCGTCCTCGCGGCTCGCGATGGTGCCCGCGCGTTGGGCGGCGCCCGCTTCCGGGGACGCCTCGGACAGGTCCAGGCCCTGGTCACGCACGCGCAGCACGCGCGGGACGGACTCGACCAGGGCATCGCCGTCGGCGCTCAGAGCGGGTGCGGTGGCGGCGTTGGTGGCGGCGTAGACGCCGGGCATCGGCTTCTGGCCGGGGTGGGCCCCCTCCTCGGCGTAGGCGCGCATCCTGGCGTCCACCTGGTCGCGCTGGGTCATGCGGGGCCGGATGCGCTGACGGTGAGTCAGCGTCAGAGCGCCGACGGCGGCGATGACGAGTAGGACGCCGGTCAGTTCCATGGTGACGACGTGGTCGCCGAACAGGACTCCGGCGAGAGCGGACGGAACGGCGGCGTCCCCTCCCTGGAGGCCGGAGGCGCTCGGGATGGCTGAGCGCCACACGACGGCGGCCAGCACCGCGACCAGACCGACCCCCAGGAGGGCGATGACCCATCTGCCGGCCGACGAGCCGGCGGTCGAGACCGGCTCCCCCCGCCGATGCCCACCATCATGATGACGAACAGGACGAGCGTCATGACGGCGCCGGTGTAGACGACGATCTGGGTCATGCCCAGGAAGGGGGCCTCGCCAGCGACGTAGAGGACCGCCAGGCCGATCATGATGCCGATCATGTTCGCCGCGGCGGACACGGCGCGCTTGGCGGTCAGCAGGCCGAGACCGCACACCACGGTGATCAGGGCGACGACGCCGAACAGAATCGTCTCCCCGGTGGAGGCCGTGCCGGCGTCGGTCAGGGTCGCGGGAGCGAGAACGGGCAGGATTCTCATCAGTGCACCGCCTCCCCGACCGGGCTCGGAGCGGGCGCCGGCCGGGCCGACGCCAGGGTCGGGTCGTCGGGCCGGTGCGCGCGCACCCAGTCGACCTGCGCCTGGGTGATGCCGGTGACCTCGCCTCGATAGTAGTCGCCGTCCTCGGTCCCCTCGACCATGGGGTGGGGGGTCTCCAGCGCCCCGTCGGGCACGGGGGCGAGCAGGTCCCGCTTGTCGTAGATCAGGCCGGTGCGCGTGGGCCCGACGAGCTCGTCGATCTCGTGGGTCATGGTCAGAGCGCGCGTGGGGCAGGCCTCGATGCACATGCCGCAGAAGATGCAGCGCAGGTAGTTGATCTGGTAGACGCGTCCGTAGCGCTCGCCGGCCGAGTACTGGGCGCCGGGGGCGTTGGAGGCGGCCTCGACGTAGATGGCGTCGGCCGGGCAGGCCCAGGCGCACAGTTCGCAGCCGATGCATTTCTCCAGGCCGTCGTCGTAACGGTTGAGCTGATGGCGTCCGTGGTAGCGCGGCATGAGCACCGGCGGCTCGAACGGGTAGAGCTCGGTGACGGTGGGGCGGAACATCGAGGAGATGGTCACGCCGTAGCCGGCGACGGGCGCGAAGATGCGCCCGACGGGACCGGGCAGGTCGCGCAGCCACTGGTTGTGGTCCGTGCTCCGCCCGCCTCCGGGCTCATCGCTTCCCGCAGCGCGGGGGGTGTCGGGGGTCTGGTCAGTCATCGGTTCCCTCCTGAGCGGTGTCGCCGGAGCCGGAGTCGGACGGGGGCGGGGAGATCGCCACGGAGCCGGCGACGGTCTCGGCCAGGGAGCCGGTCACGGCGTCGGCGATGGAGCTGGCGGCGTCGACGCGGGCGGGCTCGGCCGCCTTGCGGGTGCGGCGGGCGCGCGGGGAGACCGGCAGTTCCTGGCCGGGCATCGGCGGGACGGGATAGCCGCCGGCGAAGGCGTCGAGCTCCTCCCCCGGCGCGGTCACGCCGTCGCCGCTCGGCGCGGAGGAGTCCTCGCCCTCGGGCTCGGGCAGGAAGAAGAGAACGAGCATGGCGATCAGGAAGACGAGGGCCAGGGCCAGCAGCAGGGCTCGGGGCGAGCCGCTCAGGAAGGCGCGGAAGCCCTGGACGACGACGACCAGCACGAACCAGGCCAGCGAGACGGGGATGAGGACCTTCCACCCCAGCTTCATGAAGTGGTCGTAGCGGATGCGCACCAGAGTGCCGCGAGTCCAGATCATGAAGAACATGACGGCCCAGACCTTGATCACAAACCACAGCACGGGCCACCAGCCGGAGCCGGCGCCGTCCCAGAAGAGAGTCAGGATGAAGGGGTGCCAGCCGCCCAGGAACAGGGTGACGCATACGGCCGAGACATTGAACATATTGATGTACTCGGCCAGGAAGTACCAGGCGAACTTCATCGAGGAGTACTCGACCATGTGGCCGGCGACGAGCTCGCCCTCGGCCTCGGGCAGGTCGAAGGGCAGGCGGTTGACCTCGCCGATCATGGAGACGACGTAGATGAGGAAGCTCGGGATCATGACCAGCCCCCACCACAGCCGCTGCTGCGCGTCGACGATGCCGGAGGTCGACATGGTCCCCGAGGCGAGGAAGACCGTCAGGATCGACAGGCTCATGCTCAGCTCGTAGGAGATGACCTGGGCGGCCGACCGCACGGCGCCGAGGAGGGGGTAGGTGGAGTGGGTCGACCAGCCGCCCAGAATAATGCCGTAGACGCCGAAGGCGGTGATCGCCAGGATGTACAGGACCGCCACTGGGAAGTCGGTCAGCTGCAGCGGAGTGGAGTGCCCGAATACGCTCACCTGCGGTCCGAAGGGGATGACCGCGTAGACCATGAAGGCGCAGAACGCCGCGATGACCGGAGCCAGGATGTAGACGAACCTCTCGGCCCCCTTGAGCCAGAAGTCCTCCTTCATGATGAGCTTGGCGGCGTCGGCGACGGCCTGGAGGAAGCCGAAGGGGCCGTTGACGTTGGGGCCCGGGCGCGTCTGCATGCGCGCCAGGCCGCGGCGCTCGACCCACAGCACGAGGAGGACGGACACGATGAGGAAGGCGACGATGACGACCGCCTTGATGAGCGTGAGCCACCACGTCTCGGCGGAGAAGTCCGCAGTCACGCCCCCTTCGGTGCTCAGGGCCGCTGCCGGGCCGACGTGAAGAAGAGCCGTGGTACTCACCGAGCCACCTCCGTACTGGTCGCTGTCCTGGGCTGCGTGCTGGTTCTCGCACCGGTTCCCGTCGCGACCCGGGTGAGCGACAGGCTGACGCGCGAGCCGTGGCGGGCGCCGAGCGTCTGACGAATCGTGGAGCCGGCCGAGCACTCGGGCAGCCAGACGGTGCCCTCGGCGACGCCGCCCGCCACTGCCGCGGGCAGCGTGATGGTGCCGGCGGCGGTGGACACCTCGACGCTCTCACCGCCGACCAGGCCCAACCTGGCGGCGAGGTCCGGAGCGACGCGGGCGACCGGGCGCATGGCCGTGGCGGCGAGGAAGGGCTCGCCGTCCTGAAGACGACCGGCGTCGAGCATGGGCTTGTGGGTGGCCAGGACGGCGTCCAGGCCGGACACGGTGGAGACCCCCACGACGCCGGCGACGTCGGGCACCCCGGCTTCGTCGTCCGCCGACTGCGCGGGCCCCTCCGTGAAGACGACACCGCCGCGGGCTCCGCCCCACAGGCCGAGGTCCGCCAGCCGGGCGTGGAGAGCCGCCAGGTCGTCGACCTCCAGGTCGATGCCCATCTGCGCCGCGAGCATCCCCAGGACCTCCCGGTCGGTGCGGGCGCGGGAGACGTGGGCCTGGCCGAAGGGGCGCACGCGCCCCTCCCAATTGACGAAGGTGCCGTTCTTCTCCTCGGCGGGCGCCACCGGCAGAACGACGTCGGCGTGCTCGCTGATCTCGCAGCGCCGGACTTCGAGCTGAACGGTGAAGCCGGAGGCGGTCAGCGCGGCCCGGGCCAGCCCCGGATCGGGGAAGTCGCGCAGGTCGACGCCGCCGACCACCAGACCGCCGAGGGACCCGTCGACCAGGGCGGTGAGGATCTCGGTGGTGTCGCGCCCGGGAGCGT
>ERZ773008.1204-NODE-1204-length-18370-cov-4.195796_pt1 | contig 18370 bp, 19 predicted proteins | sample MGYA00580664_ERZ773008 | MGnify/ENA primary metagenome ERZ773008 (study PRJEB29015, sample SAMEA2738016) | human oral metagenome | biome: human oral; feature: human-associated habitat; material: dental | place: China | collected 2048 ... | reverse complement strand
AAGGTGAAGAAAAAGAATACCGTAAAATTTTAGAATTTACTAATCCAACAAACGGTAACTTATACTATATTTTCGCTGAAGAAGAAACAATCGACGAAGAGGAAATTAGTATTTTCCCAATGGTATGTGTTGAAGATGGTGAAGATAGTGTTAGATTTGAACCAGTTGAAACAGATGAAGAATATGATATGATTTCAGAAGTATTAGATACTTTCTACTACGATGAAAGCGAGTAAAAAATGAGAGAAGATAAAATTAGAAGAAGTAGAGAACTAAAGAAAAAAAATAGGAAGAAAAAATCAATTATTCCTGCAATTATTACTTTCTTTGTTGTTCTAGGAATTGCTGTCTTATCAATATTTTACTATATGACAACTCCGGTTGATAAGACTAATAATAAAGATATTCCTGTTGAAATTAGAGAAAATTATGGTAGTGCTAAGATTGCTCAGGAGTTAAAAGCTAAAGGTTTAATAAAAAACGAAGAAGTATTTAAAATCTATGCAAGATTACATCCAAATACATCATTTTACGTGGGTAACTTTAATTTAAAACAAAGTATGAGCCTATCTCAAATTATGCAAGAGCTTGGTACTAAAAATAAAGCTAGCTCAGGTAATACATTTGCTTTGATAGAGGGTGATAGTATTCTTAAAATTGCTAAGAATTTAGAAAAAACTAAATTAAGTAGTGACGAATTTTTAGAAAAAGTTAATGATGCTGAATTTATTAAAAAATTACAGAAACAATTCCCTGAATTAATAACTGATGATATTTATGGAAAAGATATCAAATATGCTTTAGAAGGATATTTATACCCAGCTATTTATGACTTAAGTGATAATGAAACTGTAGAGAGTTTAATTACTAAAATGGTTAAGTTGACTAACGAAAAAGTAGTACCATTGTATAAGAAAAATAATAAAACTTGGAAAATAAATGGACAAGATAAACAAATTTCTATTCATGAATATATGACAATGGCTAGTATTCTTGAAAAAGAATCTACGAAATCAGATGAGAATAAACTTATCGCAAGTGTATTCTTAAATAGATTAGCTCAAGGAATGAAATTACAAACTGACCCTTCAGCAAACTATGCAGCTGATAAGTTAACTGGAGCCCCAACACAGGCAGAATTATCATTAAATTCACCTTATAATACGTATGCTGTTATCGGCTTACCGCCAGGACCGATTTCTTCGATTGGATCGGAGTCATATGAAGCATTAAATAATGCTGAGAATACAGACTATTTATACTTCTTACATGCTACAAAAGATGGAAAAGCTTATTTCTCAAAAACTTACCCAGAGCACGAGGAATTAGCTAAACAACATATCGAAGGATATATTCCAGCAGGAAGCTAATTAATATATTTAAATTTAATATTATTATCAATTTTGTTTGAATTAATTTTAAACTATAATTGATAAAATAAGTAACGACTTGTAAATTAGATTTACGAGTCGTTCTTTTATATTAAGATTGCTACTATTGAATTAATATGTATTATGAGGTAAAATTAATTGTAAGATTAAAATTTAGGAGTTTTTATGCAACAGTATTTTATAAATGAAGATTTGAATGTTCAATCAAAATATGAATTGTCTAAAGATGACAGTAATCATATTGTAAGAATTATGAGAAAGAAAATAGAAGATAAAGTATATGTTGTATTTAATAATGAAATTAAATACATTTGTACAATTGTTGATAATAATGTGGACAAAGTTCTTATTACACCATATGAACAAGTAATAGGTACTAATGAATTATCGACAAAGATAACAGTGGCTATTCCACCATTAAAAAATGATAAAATTGAATATTTAATGCAAAAATTAACTGAATTAGGTGTTAGTAATATAGTTCTATTTAATTCTGAGAGAAATATTGCAAAAATAAAAAAAGATAAGGTAGATTCTAAATTAAATAGATGGAATAAAATTGTAAAAGAGGCTGCTGAACAATCTAAGAGAAATGTAATTCCTGATATTACTTATGTTGATAGTTTAAAGGATTTAATTGCATTTTCTGAAAAGTTTGATCATAAAGTTGTAGCTTATGAGAAGGAATCTATTAATGAGGAAAATATCAACTTGAAAAATTTATTACATTCTGATCTAAGTAATAAAGAGGTAATAGCAGTGTTTGGAAGTGAAGGTGGACTTTCAGAGCAAGAGGTTGATTTTTTAACTGAAAATAAATTTGATGTGATAGGATTAGGAAAAAGAATACTAAGAGCTGAAACAGCACCACTATATTTTGTTAGTTGTGTTGCATATTTTAGTGAATTTAATTAAAGGAGTTAAATTATGAGTGTTGAATTAAATTTAACAGCAAAAGAAATTTATGAAAAAGAGTTTAGAAAAAGTAGAGTCAAAGGATATAGTGAAGAGGATGTTAATGACTATTTAGATTTAATTATTGAAGACTATATGAAGTTAGATAAACTTATAACTAGACTTAAAGAATTAGAAATAGAAAATCAAAACTTAAAAATAAAAATTGAAGCTTTAAAAAATACAAGTCGTGAAGATAAACCTGTTCAGGTAACAAACTTAGATATATTAAAAAGACTATCGAAACTTGAAACAGCGGTTTTTGGAACAAATAATACTGATCATGACTTATATTAATTAAGTTTAGAGGAGAATTCCATGAATATTTTATTAATAGTTTCAGGGGGCATTGCGGCATATAAATCAATTGATTTATGTAGCTCTCTTGTGAAGAAAGGTAATAATGTTAAAGTAATACTTACAAAAAATGCAGAAAAATTTGTTACGCAGCTACCGTTTCAAACTTTAACAAAAAATAGAGTATATACTAGCACTTTTGAAGAAATCGATGAAAATGAAATACAACACATAGACTTAACGAAATGGGCGGAGAAAATAATTGTAGCACCAGCTACAGCTAATTTGATTTCAAAATTTTCAAATGGAATTGCAGATGACCTGGCTACTTCATTAATGCTAGCAGTTAGAGATACATCTTCTGTTTATATTGTTCCAGCGATGAATACATTTATGTATAGAAATCCAATTATTCAAGATAATATGAATAGATTAATTAAACTTGGTTTTAATTTTGTGGAACCTGATAGTGGGCTTTTAGCATGTGGAGATGTAGGCGAAGGTAAATTCCCTTCAATCGAAAAAATTGAAAGTTTTGTGTTTCAAGAAGTTGAACAGGATTTAAAAGGGAAAAAGGTATTAGTAACTGCGGGACCTACAAAAGAATTTATCGATCCATTTAGATGCTTAACAAATCCATCTACAGGAAAAATGGGTATTTCTATTGCGAATGAGTGTGCAAGAAGAGGTGCAGAAGTAATCTTAGTGTCTAGCGTTGATAATGATAGTATTAGTAATAATGTAAAAAAAGTGAAAATCACTAGCACAAATGATATGTTTGAAGCTATAAAAAATAGTTTTAAGGATTGTGATTTTATTATAAAGGCAGCAGCTGTATCAGATTACACACCAGTTCAAGTTTTTGATAAAAAAGTAAAAAAACAAGATGGAAATTTAACAATTGAATTTCAAAGAACACAAGATATATTAAAATATATCGGTGATAATAAACATGAGGGGCAAAAAATCATTGGTTTCGCAGCTGAAACAAATAACTTGATAGAGTATGCAAAAGAAAAGATTGTTAAGAAAAATCTTGATTATATTGTTGCTAATGATATATCTAAAAAAGATATAGGTTTTGGTAGTGATGATAATGAGGTCTATATAATAGACAGACACGATAATATTAAGAAAATTGATAAAAGTAATAAAAATAATATAGCAAAAGCTATAGTTGATGAAATATCGAAATAAATGAATTTTAATTTGAAGGAGGTGAGATTATGTATGCTGAGGTGATAATTGATGTAAATAATCATAATGTTAATCAAGTTTATTCTTATCTTATACCTGAGGAATTTAAAGATATGGATATAGTAGGATACAGAGTCGAGGTTCCTTTTGGAACAAGAACGGTTCAAGGTTATGTAGTAGATACTAGAAGTGGGAATTCTGAAGTAGAAACAACGAATAAGTTTAAATATATCAAAAGACTAAAGGATGACTTTCCAATATTAACAAAAGAAATGATTCTATTGTCTAAAGTAATGGCTGATGAACTTTTTTGTACAAGAATTCAAGCTATAGAAACAATTGTTCCTACAAGCCTAAAGAATAAGTATATAGAATACTATGAGCTTCTTGATGGTAATAAAACATTACTTTTAGATTATGTAAAACACTTCAATACGGATAACTTAATCGAAAAGAATAAATTCGAGAAGCTATTTTCAATTGAACAAATAGGATATTTAATCTCACTAAAAGCAATTAGGCTGATAAGTAGAATTAAAGAAATTAAAAACAACGAAACAGAAGAGTTTTATGTACTAGATAAATATGAAGATGTTAAATTAACAAAAAAACAAAAAGAACTAGTTGATTATTTAATTATTAATAAAAAAATCAAAAGATCAAAGGTTAAAGATAAACTTAATATAGGGAATGCTGTTACGAAAAAACTACTTGAAAAGAATGTAATTAGCATTATAGAAGAAGATGTTAAATATGATATAAACACATCAGTACTAGAAAATAATACGAAATTAAGTGAACACCAACAAAAAATTTATGACAGAATCAGTGAGAATTTCGACAGTAATAAGTTCAATGAGTATCTTTTGCATGGTGTAACAGGTGCAGGAAAAACAGAGATTTATATAAAGCTTGTAGAAGCGGTGATTAAAGAAGGCAAAGAAGCTATCATTTTAGTACCAGAGATAATATTAACACCGCAAATCGAAAAGAAATTTAGAAAAGTATTTAGTGATAATATAGCAGTTATACATTCTAGACTTAATGCAAAAGAAAAGTATAATGAGTGGAAAAAAATTCGAGATGGGAAAGTTAAAATATGCTTAGGTACTCGTTCAGCAGTTTTCGCACCGTTTAATAATCTAGGTATTATTATCATTGACGAAGAGCATGAGAATAGTTATAAACAAACTGAATCACCAAGATATGATGCAAAGGATATTGCTAGAAAGCGTGGGATTTATAATAAAGCTACTGTAGTATATGCTAGTGCAACACCTTCAGTTGATTTATATTATAATTTTGAAAAGAGTAATCCTAAAAATTTATTAAAACTTACCCATAGGTTTAATAATAAATTACCGATTATAAATATAGTTCATACTGAAGAAAAAGAGGATGTTATTGCTACTGAACTACTTACTAAGATAAAAGAAAAAATAGAGAAGAAGGAACAAGTACTCTTATTAATGAATAAACGTGGGTATACTAACTTTATTCGTTGTTTTTCATGTGGACATTTATATAAATGTGAAAATTGTGATATAAGTTTAAATTATCATAAACATGATAATTCATTACACTGTCATTTTTGTGGCTATCAAAGGAAAATTTCTAATATACCAAAGTGCTGTGAATATCCAGAATTAGTTTCGGGGAATTACGGAATACAGCGTGTTGAAGAGTACTTATATCAAAATATACCGGATGTTAGAATTACAAGGATGGACTCTGATACGACTAGTAGAAAAGGGGCATATGAAAGACTCCTTACAGATTTTAAAAATCATAAATCTGATATTTTACTAGGAACACAGATGATCTCAAAAGGACTAGATTTTCCAAATATTACTTTGGTTGGTGTATTATCTATTGATAATATGATAGCACTACCTAGTTTTAAAGCAAATGAGAAACTATTCCAATTACTAGTTCAAACAGCTGGTAGGGCTGGACGAAGTGAGAAGGAAGGAGAAGTCGTCTTTCAAACTAATATAGCTAGCAATATATTAGATTATGCAATTGAACATAGCTATGAGAAGTTTTATAAATATGAACTTAACAGAAGAAAGTTAATAGACTATCCACCATTTTGTAAAATATCTTTTATAACAATAAAAGGATATAATGAACAAAAGACAGAACGTGTTGCTAAGATGATATTTGATTTTATTAGTAAGAAACAAACTAATTTATCGGTATTAGGACCTAATAAGAGTCTGTTTTATAAGATAAATAATGAATATAAATTCAATATTGCGATAAGATATCAAGATGAAGATTATAATAAACTTTATCCTTTATTAAAGTATATTAATGATTATTTTGCCGAAAGCTTTTCTAGAGAGAAAATTACAATAACGATTGATAATTCTGCACTAGATTATATGTAAATAATTCAAATTAATTTGTATAAAAAATAAATCATATATTTTAAAATAAATGTAAATAAATCAGCTCAAAATAGTTTTAATTTGAGTTGATTTTATTTTTTAAAAAAGCGGTAAAAATTTGAAAAAAACGCGATTTTATCGTATAATATAATGATATAGATTTATATTTAATGACTGGAGGAACATTGTGGAAATAGAACAAGTTATAAAGATTTCACAACTCTATGATTTTTACTCTGAATTACTTAGTGATAAACAAAGACAGTATTTAGATGACTATTATTTTAATGATTTATCGCTAACAGAGATTTCTGAAAATTATAATATATCAAAACAAGCTGTATCTAATAATATTAAGAGAACAATATTAGAATTAGAACAGTTTGAAGAGAAGTTAAATTTAATTAAATTAAACAATCAGAGATTGTTTTTACTAAATGAGATAAAAAAATCAACTACTGATACAGAAGTACTAACGTATGTTGAAGAATTGATAAAACTAGAAAATTAGGAGAGCTTGTATGGCATTTGAGAATTTATCAGAAAGATTACAAAATACAATAGCTAAGCTTACTGGAAAAGGTAAAGTTTCAGAAGCGGATGTAAAAGAAATGATGCGAGAAGTTAGATTAGCTTTGTTAGAAGCGGACGTTAACTTCAAAGTTGTAAAAGAATTTGTTAAGAAAATAAGTGAAAGAGCTGTTGGAACAGAGGTTATGAAATCTCTTACTCCAGCACAACAAGTTGTAAAAATCGTAAATGAAGAATTAGTTGACCTACTAGGTGGATCTAATGTTGAATTAAACCAAGGTGGTAAAATTACTACTGTTATGATGGTTGGTCTTCAAGGGGCTGGTAAAACAACAACAGCAGGTAAATTAGCGCTTAAAGTTAAAAAAACTATGAAGAAAAAACCGCTTCTTATTGCTGCTGACGTCTATAGACCTGCTGCGGTTCAACAATTAAAAACATTAGGTAAGCAACTTGATATCGAAGTATTTTATGTAGATAAAGATCCGGTAGATATTGTTAAGGACGGATTAGCTTTTGCTAAAGAAAATTACTTCAACTATGTAATTATCGATACAGCTGGACGTCTACACATCGATGAACTATTAATGGATGAATTGAAAGATATTAAAGCTGCAACAACACCAGATGAAATCTTACTTGTTGTCGATTCTATGATAGGGCAAGAAGCAGTTAATATTGCGACTTCATTTGATGAACAACTTGATATTACTGGTTTAGTACTAACTAAGTTAGATGGTGATACTCGTGGTGGAGCTGCACTATCTATTAAGTCTATTACAGGAAAACCAATTAAGTTAGTCGGTATGGGTGAAAAAATGAATGACCTTGAGTTATTCCACCCAGAACGTATGGCATCTCGTATTTTAGGTATGGGTGACGTACTTACATTAATTGAAAAAGCACAAGCTTCTATCGATGAGGATGAAGCTAAAAAAATGCAGGAAAAGATTCTAAATCAAAGTTTTACTTTTGAAGATTTCTTAACTCAATTAGAACAAGTTAAAAAATTAGGTAGTCTTAAAGACATACTTGGAATGATTCCAGGAATGGGTAAACTAAAAAATATGAATTTAGATGCTGTTGATGAAAAACAATTTGTCTATATCGAGGCTATTATTAAGTCAATGACAATTGAAGAAAGACAAAATCCTGATATTATAAATGTACCACGTAGAAAACGTATTGCCCAAGGTAGTGGTCGTCCACTTAATGAAGTTCATAAACTTATCAAACAGTTCGAAGAAATGAGAAAAATGATGAAACAATTCGGTGGACTAATGAATGATAAATCTAAAAGAAAGGGTCTTGGAAGAATGTTTGGTGGCAAACTTCCATTCTAGTTAATTATGAATAATATAGTTTTATTCCAACCAGAGATTCCAGCTAATACAGGAAATATTGCACGTACTTGTGTTGGAACTAATACAAGATTACATTTAATTAGACCGCTAGGATTCTCTATTGATGATAAACATGTAAAAAGAGCTGGTTTAGATTATTGGGAACATCTAGATTTAGTTGTTTGGGATAGTTTTGATGAATTTTTAGAAGCAACTAATGATAAGCACTATTATCTTATAACTAAATTTGGAACAAAAAATTATTGTGATTTTGATTTTTCAAATGCAGATAATGAAGATATCTATTTTATTTTTGGTAGAGAGACAAAAGGTTTACCAAAGGAATTTAGAGAGAAATATAGTGAACAAGCATTACGTATTCCTATGAGTGAAAATGTTCGTTCTCTAAACTTATCTAATACAGCTGCATTAATAATTTATGAAGCATTAAGACAACAAAATTTTAATAAATTAAAATAGGATGTGAGGGGAGGATTTAGGATTTTTGTCTTGAATTAGCCCCTCTAAATAAGAATATATAAGGAGAAAATCATGACATTTGTTGAAATTATAGATGATAATAACTTAGTAGAAGATAGTACAAAAGATATGTTATTAAAACTATTAGCCTGTGCTGCTGAGTATGAAGGTGTTGATACTGAGATTACTGAAATGTCATTATCATTTGTTAGTAAAGATGAAATACAAGAAATTAATCGTGATTATAGAGGAAAAGATGTTCCTACTGATGTAATTTCTTTTGCTCTAAATGATAAGGTAGAGGATGAAATTGATATAATTGGCCTTGAAGATGAGATTAATTCTATCGGTGATGTTATTATCTGTGTAGATATTGCTCACGAACAAGCTAAAGAGTATGAACATAGTTTTGATAGAGAAATAGGTTTTCTTGCAGTACATGGATTTTTACACTTGCTAGGTTATGACCACATGACTGAAGAAGATGAAAAAGAAATGTTTGGTAAACAAGATGAGATTCTTGAGAAGTTTGGTTTAAGGAGATAAGTATGTTTGAAGAACAAATTAAAACGGGATTTGTCACAATTATAGGTAGACCTAACGCTGGTAAATCTACGTTATTAAATAATATATTACAACAAAAAATAGCAATAATGTCGGATAAACCACAAACGACACGTAACATTATAAATGGTGTTTATACTGATAATGACTCACAAATAGTCTTTATTGATACGCCTGGTATTCATAAGCCAAAACATAGACTTGGTGATTATATGATGAAACTAGCTAGTAGTGCAATTCAAGAATCTGAGATAGTTTACCTAATTATAAATGCCAGTGAGAAGTTTGGTCCTGGAGATCAACATTTAATAAACATAGTTAAGGAATTAAAAGTTCCAACGTTTTTACTAATTAACAAAATCGATTTAATTTCACCTGAAGAATTAATTCAGATAATTGAATTTTATAAAGATTTATATGATTTTGTTGAGATAGTTCCTATTTCAGCATTAAAATCAATAAATGTTGATAACCTGTTAAACACAACAAAAAAATACTTACAACCAAGTTTTAAAATGTACCCTGATGATGTAATTACTGATTCTCCGGAGTATTTTGTTATTTCAGAATTCATTAGAGAAAAAGTATTACAATTAACAGAGCAGGAAATTCCTCATTCGATTGCTGTTGTAATTGATAGAATAGAGAAGCAACCTGGTAAAAAGAAAAATATTATCGCTACAATTGTTGTTGAAAGAAAATCACAAAAAGGTATGATCATTGGAAAACAAGGTAAAATGATTAAAGAAATTGGTTCTAGAGCAAGAAAAGACATTGAGGTCCTTCTAGGAGAAAAAGTATTCTTAGAGCTTTGGGTTAAAGTAATCGATAACTGGAGATCAAAACCAAACCAAATTCGTGACCTTGGATATAGGGATGATATCTTTGACTAATAGAAATTTTATTACAGGAATAATAATAAAAAAAATAAGATATAGAGATTACCATGAAATATTACATGTTTTAACTGAACAAGGTAATATAGAAAGTTTTTTTTATGAAAATGTCCATAAAAGTAAGAAAAAAATTAAGGTAAGTACACCATATGAGGTATCTATTAATTTTTTTCCTACTAGTGGTATGAACAAAATTACAAACCTTGAAATTGAAAATACGTATACAAATATTGTATATGACATATTAAAAAATAGTTATGTTGACAATATGTTGGAATATGTTAACTTAATAAATGATGACACATTTAATATATATAAGTTATTGAAAATATGTTTAAAAAATATAGAAAATGATGTTTCTGAAAAACTTGTTTTAATATATTTTTTGTGTCAAATTTTAAAAGGTCAGGGTTTTATGTTTAAATATCAAAAAACAGATCAAACTTATGTAGGATATAGCTTTTTAAAAAATAGCTTTGTTGATAAGTTTAATATTGATCATAGTATATATGGTCTTAGTGATTCACTAGTGAAACTTACATATTATATGACTGTTAAAAATATTGACTTTTTAGAAAGTTTGGAAATAGAAAATAAAGATTTAATTAGATTATTCTCATTTTTAAATATGGTATTTAAAGAATTTGTAGGAATAGAAACTAAATCTTATACTAAAATATTAGAACTAGAAGAGATGCTTGGTTCTAATTAAGAAAGAGGCCATATATGAATAATGCAATAGGAGTATTTGATAGTGGAGTAGGTGGACTAACAGTTGCTCGCGAGATTATGAGACAGTTACCCAATGAAACTATCTATTATTTCGGTGATGTAAAAAATTGCCCTTATGGTGATAAGACAAAGGAAGAAATAATAAAAAATACGGATAGAGCAGTAAAATTCTTAATAGATAAGGGAGTAAAGCTAGTTGTTCTAGCATGTAATACTGCAACAGCTGCGGCACTAGAATATCTGCAAAGCAAATATGAAGTACCTATTATAGGAGTTGTTCAACCAGGAGCAAGACGTGCTATCCAAGCAACGGAGAATAATAAAGTACTAGTATTAGGAACAAAGTTCACAGCAAATTCAAAAGTATATGATGTAGAGATTGAAAATATCAATTCTGATATTATAGTTTTTGATAAAGCTTGCCCAGCTTTTGTACCATTTATAGAATCAGAAGGAAATCTTGATAAAGAAGCTACAAAAAAATTAATATCTGATACATTAGGTAAAACTAATACGCTAGGAGTTGATACTGTAGTTCTTGGTTGTACGCATTATCCAATATTGAAGAAAGATATAGAAGACTATTATGGTAATAATATTAAAGTTATTTCTTCAGGAAGAGAAGCAGCACGTGAAGTAAGTACTGTTTTAGGATATGCAAAATTACATCAGAAAAAGTTAAATAAAAAAGAACACAGATTCTTTATTTCAGAAGAGAGTGATAATTTTAATAGCATTGCTTCAAAGTGGTTAAAGAAAGATATTAATGCAGAAGTAGTTGAAATATAGGAGTGATAAAATGAAAGAATTGATTTTAGCATCGAATAATGCACATAAAGTTGAAGAAATTAAAAGCATATTGAGTGATTACAATATTTTAACATTAAAAGATATTAATTTTACTGACGAGATTATTGAAGATGGATTAACATTTGAAGAAAATGCTTTGATAAAGGCAAGAACGATCTCAAAATACTCTGGAAAAGCTGCAATAGCTGATGATAGTGGACTTAGTGTTGAACTATTAGATGGTCGTCCTGGAGTTTATTCTGCAAGATATTCAAAAGAACAAACTGATTCAAAAAATATAGAGAAAGTTTTATCTGAGTTAGATGGTAAGAAATCAAATGCTAAATTTGTATCAGTTATAGCGTTAGTTAAACCAGATGGAACAGAATTTACTTTTAGAGGAGAATGTCATGGTGAAATTATCTCTGAACAAAGAGGTAACAATGGCTTTGGATATGATCCTATATTTTATGTTCCAAGTTTAGATAAAACATTTGCAGAATTAAGTTCTGAAGAAAAAAATAGTATCAGTCATCGAAAAGAATCGTTAGAAAAATTTTCTAATTTTTTGAAAGAAGAAAATAATGAAAACTAAAATAATACGAGAAGATTGTATTGCCTGTGGTAATTGCAATGCGATATGCCCTGATATATATGATTACGACGAAGATGGGATAGCGTATTGCATTATCGACGATAATAAGATGACTGAAGAAGTTGCTGAAAAGTATCGTAGTTTAGTCTTAGAAGCAAAAGATAATTGTCCAACTGAGGCAGTTTATGTAGAAGAAGACTAGAAAGGAGAGAAGATTGAGCAATAAAAAGACAAAAAGCACAAAAAAAACGAGTAAAACTAGTAAAAACAAAAAATCCACTAAAGTTAGTGGTAAAAAGACAAGTGTAAAAAAAGCTCCAAAGAAAAATGTTATACCTGTTTTATCTAAAGAGGCCTATCGCGGATTATATTTTGTTATTTCTGTTCTTATAGTAATTTTATCTGTTTTACAAATGGGATTTATTGGTAGGTTTTTTGATGCATTTTTTAAATATTTATTTGGGAGCTTTAGTTATCTTATCTATATAATAATTGTTGCAACGCCAATATATTATATTATGAATAAAAAACTAAAAACTCCAGCAATTGTAGTAATATTATTAATTTTAGTAGATTTTCTATTTCAGTTAATCTATATAGGGAATAGTGATAATAATTTGCTAGGTTTTAATGATATTTTCAATAATAGAGTTAGTTCATATGGTGGAGGATTATTATCATATTATCCTGTTAAATTCTTAATTTATTTATTATCTTATTATGGTTCATTATTGATAATAATATCAGCTATAATAACAATTATCTTTTTATATTTTAATATTAATCATAGGGAGTTAGTCTTAAGGATTAAACATCATATAGTTAATGCATTTGATAAAAATGAGTATATAGAAGATACTTTAGATGATTATCAAGAAGAGGATGATATTATCTATGATGAATACAATTCGTCTAATGTTAATAGAGAGAACTCTAATGAGCAAAGATATAATAAAATTAAAGATAAAGATTTAGTTGTTGATATAAGAGAATTCAAAGAAGATGAAGAATTTTATGATGAGGAAATTGTACAACGTCCTACTAGAAAACAACCTAAATTAAATAAAGAACATATTACTGTTGAAGAAGAAACGGTTAATGAAATAGTTTCGGAAGAATCTTATGATAATTATCAACTTCCACCAGTTACACTACTTAATAATCCTGTTAAGAAACAAACTATTACTAAAGGTGATGTAGTAGAGAAATCAAAAATTCTTCAAAGTACATTTAATAACTTTGGTATTGAGGTTAAGATCGTTAAAGCAATAGTAGGGCCATCGATTACTCAGTTCCAAATATTACCAACACCAGGAACAAAGGTTAGTAAAATAGTAAACTTGAGTAATGACATAGCATTAAATCTAGCAGCTAAAGATGTACGTATTGAAGCACCAATTCCTGGTAAATCATTAATAGGTATAGAAATACCTAATACAGTAAATGAGCTAGTAACGATGAAAGAGGTTTTTGTCAATGATGAAGATAATTCACCACTATCCGTTGCATTAGGTAAAGATGTATCAGGTGAATCAATTTTTACTAGAATTGATAAAACTCCCCACTTATTAATAGCAGGTTCTACAGGAAGTGGTAAGTCAGTTTGTGTAAATACGATAATTACAAGTATATTATTAAAAAATAAACCAGATAAAGTTAAATTGATAATGATAGATCCTAAGATGGTTGAATTATCAATTTATGACGGTATTCCACACTTGCTTACTTCTGTTGTTACAGATCCAGTAAAAGCAGCAGATGTTCTTCATAAAGTGGTTCTTGAAATGGAAAACAGATATAGAGAATTTGCAAGAGCAAGAGTAAGAAATATGGAAGGTTATAACAAAATTGCTGCAAAAGATCCGGACTATAAAGAACTGCCATATATAGTAGTTATTATTGATGAGTTAGCTGATTTAATGATGGTATCTTCTAAAGAAGTAGAAGAATCGATTGCTCGAATAGCACAGAAAGCAAGAGCAGCTGGTATACATATGATAATAGCAACACAAAGGCCATCAGTTGATGTAATTACAGGAGTTATTAAAACTAACATTCCATCGAGAATTGCATTTGCTGTAAGTTCTAGCATTGATTCAAGAACTATCCTTGATAAATCAGGTGCAGAAACACTACTAGGTAAAGGGGATATGCTTTACTTATCAGCTGATTCAAGTAAGCCAGTACGTGTGCAAGGAGCATTCTTATCTGATGAAGAAGTAGAGAAAGTTGTTGACTTTGTAAAGAGTCAGTCTGAAGCACAATATGATCCGAACATGACTCCAAGCGAGGTAAGTTCACAAAATAGCGGCTCATCTGCTGAAGATGTAGATCCATTATATAAAGAGGTACTGTTATTTATAGCTAAAACACAGAAAGCTTCAGCTTCATTATTGCAAAGAAGATTTAAAATAGGTTATAATAGGGCAGCAAGAATAATAGATATGCTTGAGGAAGATGGATACATTGGGCCTGTAGATGGAAGTAAACCAAGAAAAGTATTTCTAGAAAAAGAATACGCAGAAGACTACGAATAAAAATAAAATAGAATATAGTTTACGTAAAATAAATTATGTAAACTTTAAAGATAAATTAGAGGTGAATAAAAGTGAAAAAAAATAGTAAATTATTAATAGGATTACTAACTATAGTAATTTTAGCGGTTATTGGATTATCTGCTTATGCTTATCAAAAGCAACAAGCACTGAATAGTAATAAACCAAAAGTTGAGAAGAAAAAAGAAGATTCTAAATTAGAGAAATTAATAAAAGAAACAGTTTCTAAATTTGATAAAGAAAATGACTTAAATAAAAAAATTGAAATATTTAAATCAATTATTGATAAAAAGGATGAAGTTGCAAAAGAGAACAAAGATAAATTAAACAGTGAGTATAATGATGCAATTAAAAACATGCGTGAAAAACTAAATAACGCTGTTAAGGATAAAATAAAAAATGCTGCATTAAATGATGAAGATAAGAAAAATAATGAGAAAGTTGATTCTGTGAAAAAAGAATTAAGTGAATTACAATCTACTCTTGAAAAAGAAAAATCAATTCTATTTGAAAAAGAAGAAGACTACAATTCTATCGCGCAGAGTATTAAAGATGCTTTAACAGCTCTTGAGGCACCTAAGTCTACAGAATCAAATCAAACTCAACAACAGCAGGCGACACAAGCACAAGCTACAACAGAAACAGCTGAATCACCAGCTCCTCAACAACCTGCAAATACCTACACACCAAGCTATAATAATAGTAACTCTTCTAGTTATAGTTCTAATAGTAATACTACTACTGAGACTAGTAGACCAAGTACACCATCGAATAATACAGCAACTGAGACGCCAACTAACAGTGGAGCTACTACAATTCCAGAAGCACCAGCTACGCCAGCAGCACCTGCAGGAACAGAAACTCCAGGAACTGGTCAATAATACTTTTGAAATACAGGATAATTAGATTTATCCTGTATTTTTTATTGTAGCAAATTATAGAATATGATATAATTATTAGTGAATTGAATTTATACTTTAAGTTAGAAGGGTAAGTAAAAATAATGAATCTACCAAATAAAATAACATTATTTAGAACAATATTAATACCTGTATTTATAGTATTTTTACTAGTTGATATGGGAGGAAGTATTTCTATTCTAGGAGGGAGAAATATAACCTTAAATATTTTCATAGCAGCATTAATATTTATCTTTGCATCATTTACTGATTTTATTGATGGTTATTTAGCAAGAAAATATAATTTAGTAACCAATATGGGGAAATTCTTAGATCCATTAGCAGATAAACTTCTAGTTGGAAGTGCATTTATAGTTATGGTTGAATTAGGTTTAATGCACAGTTGGATGGTAGTTGTTGTAATTGCAAGAGAATTTGCTGTAACTGGTTTAAGACTATTAGCTGTTGAAAAAGGTGAAGTTATTCCTGCAGGAATACTAGGAAAATTAAAAACTATTAGCCAGTTAGTCGCTATAATTCTTATATTATTAGGAAATCCTATTTTTAATACTATAGGATTTAAACTAGACTATATTCTATTATGGATATCCGTAATTTTAACAATACTATCTGGAATCGAGTATTTCAAAAACTCATTACATGTATTCAAATAATGTTAGTGATAGGTTCATCCTATCCTAGCATTTTTATTTTTTAAGAGGAGATTTATAAATGAATAATGTATTAAATGATGAGGACTTTAAAAGAAAATTCCCCATAGAACTTGTTAAACATAATAGTGAATGGATAACTAGATATGAAGATGAGAAAAGAAATTTACTAGTTAAACTTGAAAAATATAAAATAAATTTATATCACGTAGGTAGTACAGCCATTCCAAATATTTACTCAAAGGATATAATAGATATTATTTTAGAAATCAATGAAATTGATAGTTTTGATAGTATAATAGATACTCTAAATATTGAATGGGAACTACGTTGGAAGGAAGATAATAGAGCTTTCTTAGTCAAAGGATATGGGGAGGATGGTTTTTTAAATAAAGTTTACCATCTTCACGTAAGAAGACAAGGTGATATTGAAGAAGTTAAGTTTAGAGATATTTTAATAGGAAATCCTAAAGTAGCAAAACAATATGAAAGATTAAAGTTAGATTTAGAACTAAAATATAAATACGATAGAGAAGGATATACTGCTGGTAAAACGAAATTTATAAAAGATATTATAAAACAATATGGTTTACATAATTAATTATATGTAAACCATATTGTTTATTTTACTTCTTTTTTATTAAAGTACTTAAATAATCCTTGAATTGCAACTATTGACCAAACACCTTCAAGTAAAACAAATCCCCATTGTTTTCCAATAAATGCATCTATTCCTAAAATTAGAGCACCAATAGCATTTAGTAATAGATAGTTAAGTGAAGTTGTCTTAAGTTTTCCTAATTGGCTAAATACAAATCCTATTAGTATTAATAGTGATCCTAAAACTTGAACAATAATACCCATTTCTACCACCAAAAATTTTAATAACTTTTATATTTTACCTTAATAGGAGACATATTGCAATACTAATCATCTAATTTATCGATTGATTTCTTTATAATTTTTTTAGATTCATTAATGTATAGCATTGATGTATCACTATTAGAGTGTCCCATTTGTGTCATTATGATTGGAATGTTACCGTTTGTTTTTAATGCTAATTTTGTACCGTAACTATGTCTTAGTTTATGTGGTGACATAGGAACGTTAAATGCGTCGGTGTATTTCATAACCAGTTTTTGAATGGCTCTTATTGACAATCCAGTTTTGTTTTTACTAATAAATACATAATCTTCTCTATTAAGTTTAAAAGGTAGGGAAGTAATGTATTCGTTTAGTCTATCCAAAGCAGATTTGGTAATTATTACTGTGTCTACCTTATTACCTTTTCTAATAACATTGATTTCACTATTTAAAAAATCTATGTCTTTGACTTTCAAATTTGCAAGTTCGTTGACACGAATACCACTCTTTAAAAATAGTGTTAGTATAGCTAGATCCCTTGCTTTGTCTCTTAAGAAAAATGATTTACCGTGATTAGACAACGTCTTTTCATATTCAAACTCAACGAACTGTAAGAATTCTTCATCTTGTGAATCTAAAAATATCTTTTCTGATATTTTCTTTGATCGAGATGATAAAGTTTCTTTAACACGATTAATAGGAATCTTAAGCATTACATTACGCTCAAAATAAGCTCGTCCTTGTTCATTTTCACTTGTAACTGTAAGAAACTTATATAGAGATCTCATAGCAGCTTTATAGTTATTTATAGTAGTCTGGCTACGGTATTTACCATTAACTTGTTCACGAGATAGACTCTTGAAATAACTTTCCATTTCTTTTTTTGATATATTTTCTAAAGTAGAAAGACTGACATCTTTAATAAGTTTAGCATCAGATATAGTTTCTCTGATAGTCCAATTTAAAAAGTTCTTATAAGTTTCTAAGTATCTGTGTAAAGTTAATGGAGATAAATTGTCATAATATGTGTCAATAAAATCTTCTATATAGTCAGGAAATTCTGGAAGTATTTTGTTGATCTTTTGTTTATAATAATCACGTTGATTCATTGGTATTACTACATTCTCCTTTAATTCATAAATTATACATATAATATGTATTATACGAACAAATATATTATATCATATACAAGCTTCTCTTTCAAATAAAATAAATTTAT
>ERZ773008.1201-NODE-1201-length-18387-cov-7.851135_pt1 | contig 18387 bp, 10 predicted proteins | sample MGYA00580664_ERZ773008 | MGnify/ENA primary metagenome ERZ773008 (study PRJEB29015, sample SAMEA2738016) | human oral metagenome | biome: human oral; feature: human-associated habitat; material: dental | place: China | collected 2048 ... | reverse complement strand
AAAGCGGTACGCGAGCTGGGTTCAGAACGTCGTGAGACAGTTCGGTCCCTATCCGTCGTGGGCGTAGGAAATTTGAGAGGAGCTGTCCTTAGTACGAGAGGACCGGGATGGACGTATCAATGGTGTACCAGTTGTCACGCCAGTGGCATAGCTGGGTAGCTAAATACGGAAGGGATAAGAGCTGAAAGCATCTAAGCATGAAGCCCCCCTCGAGATGAGATTTCCCACGGATATTAAGACCCCTTGAAGACGACAAGGAGAATAGGTTAGGAGTGTAAGTGTGGTAACACATGTAGCTGACTAAAACTAATAGGTCGAGGACTTAATCAAGTGAAGTTCTGAAAAATTTGTTGACAAGAGAAGAAAAGATGATATAATATATGTATGAAGTTTTCGTCTGGTGGCGATAGCGAAGAGGACACACCTGTACCCATACCGAACACAGAAGTTAAGCTCTTTAGCGTCGAATGTAGTTGGGTTTACGCCCTGCAAGACTAGAACGTTGCCAGGCAATAGAGAGAACCTTCCTTTCGGAAGGTTCTTTTTTTATGAAAGATAGTTTGAAAAAAACAATCCTAACTAACTTAAGGTTAGCTAGGATTGTTTTTTATTTTTTTGTTTGATGGATAAAAGGTAGGCGTTCCGCTGGTTTTATTTCTCCCATTATAGAGTATATATAATCTTTTGTGGCTAGTAACGCATGACCACAAGGAGCTTCAAAAGGTATTTCATCTAGTTTATACCATGTATTTTCTTTTAGATTATAAACCAATTCTTTTTTATTCCAGTTGAAATCTTTAACAGGGCGACGGAAGTAATCATTACGGTATTTATCTTTTTCTTTACCTATTAAAGTACTAAGATTAAATACTGCTTCTTTCCAAACATCTTTATCAAAACCGCCGATAACTAGCATTTCATTTTCATTATGAGGTGCCCAATCTGCCCCAAGTAGAGAAATTTCTTCATTATCGATAATGACATCAGCAAGTTTTTCCCAAGTTTTAGTTGTTAAATTAAACTTATAACCGTCATTGAAAGTTACATCTGCGCCGCCACCATAAATATATAATTCGTTATTATAAATACAACTGACAGTTTGTGAGCGTAATTTTCCAGGAAATTCACCAATAACATCAAAATCTTTAGAACTTAGATTATATGAATAAAGTTCATTAGTATTTTTTCCGTTAATAGATCCTATACCAAAGTAAAGGACGTTGTTATCTACCTCGGCAATAGTATTTTCTACGGTAAACGGTAATGTGCCAAGTACATTAACAACAAGTTTGTCATCAACTACAGTGAATACTAAAATTTCAGATAAATTTTCTTCTTTTGTAGCAATATAATAAAGTTTATTATCAGCAACAGCAGAAGGACCGTAAGCAAGAGGATAATCATATTGAATTTGATCTACTAGCGATAAATTGCCATTTACCTCTTTATATAGATAAACATCTTTGTGATTGATTTTTACACCTCCATCAACAGGTAAAATACCATCTTCAAAATTTGCGCCACCACCGAAGATAAGGTATGAACCTAAAACACCTTTAACAAGACCGGCTGTACCTAAGTTTTTATCATAACCTTTTTGAGGTGCGACAGTTGCTATATTTTTCCACGTTAATTTTGTACTCATAAAGTACCCCCTTTTTTTAAAAAATTAAATTTATTAAATTATAACGCTTTCATTTGTATATTTTATAAAAGACTACCCATAAAGGTGAGTAGCCTTTTTATTATTATTTAAAATCAGCTTCTTTATCAACTAAAACATAAACACTTGGGTGATTTTTAAGAATTGTACAAGGAATATTTTCAGTTATTTCTTCTCCTTCTACTAAACTTCTAATAGCTTCACGTTTTTCTTTACCAAAAGCTAATAAAATAATATGTTTAGCACGCATAATGTCTTTAATACCCATTGTCATAGCTTGTTTTGGAACAAGATTTATATCTCCATCGAAAAATCTAGAGTTAGCTTTTATTGTTTCTTCTTTTAAATCTACAACATGAACTCCCGCATCAAATGGTGTTCCTGGCTCGTTAAAGCCAATATGACCATTACCACCAATACCAAGAATTTGAACGTCAATTTGAGTATTATTAAGTTCTTCTTGGTATGTTTTAACAGCTAGTTTTAAATCAGTAGCAGAGGCATCTGGAACATGAGTATTTTCTTTGTTAATGTCAATGTGATCGAATAGATTTGTATCCATAAATTTGTGATAACTTTCTGGATGATCATAACTAATACCAACATATTCGTCAAGATTATAAGATTTGATATTTTTATAGCTGAAGTTACCTGCTTTGTAATCAGCAATCATTTCTGCGTAAAGATCAGTGGGAGTAGAACCTGTTGCTAAACCTAATGTAGAGTTTTCATCAATTAAACTTTTTAAAATTTTATAACTTTCAACTGAAGCTTCTTTTTTAGTATCAAAAATTAAATATTTCATATATAGTTCTCCTTTATTTATACATTTTCTTTTTTATAAACCTCTTTACCACGTGCAAATGTGTGTAATACTTCGTAGTTGCGACTAATAATAACAAGGTCAGCATCATAACCGACTTTAATACGACCTTTGCGGTCAGCAAAACCTAACATTTCCGCTGGATTTTTCGTACAAGAGTTAATAGCGGCATCGACAGGAACTAGAGCATCTTCTATTAAAACGCGTAACCCGTCTATAACTCGTAATGTAGAGCCTGCTAAACGACCATCGTCGCGATGAGCACTACCATCTTCGTAGATTTCCATATTTTCCCCACCAAAGATGTAAGAACCACGACCACAACCTTTTGCACAAAGTGAATCGGTAATCATAATTGCATGGTCACGCCCTTTTGCTGTGAAATAAGTATTTAAAGCATCGGTAGTAGAGTGAATACCATCACAGATAACTTCACCATAAACGTCACGTGCACGAAGAGCAAAACCTACTTGACCACCATCACGATGATGGAAACCAACCATTCCGTTATAAACGTGAGTTTGAGATGTTGCACCATTAGCAAAGGCTAAATAACTTTCTTTATAGTTACATGCAGAATGACCAAGACTTACACGAATACCTTGACTTACTAAGTATTTAGTAAGTTCGTAGTCAGCATCTTTTTCACAAGCGATAGTAATAAGTTTAATAAGATTATTACTAGCTTTTTGGAATTTTTTAAATTGTTCAACGCTTGGTGTTTGGATACAACTTAAAGGTTGAGCACCACGTTTTTCTTCGTCTAAATAAGGTCCTTCGAAGTGAATACCAAGAATTTCTGCTCCTTCGTAACCTTCATCATAAACTTTTGCAACATTAGCAACAGCTTTTAGTAAAACTTCTTCTGTTTGAGTAATAGTTGTTGGTAAAAATGAAGTTACACCTTCAGAAACAACATTTTTAGTCCAATTACGAAGTCCTTCTTCATCAACATCGTTAGTATCATATCCATAAGCACCATGAGTATGAACATCGATAAAACCAGGAAGGATGCGTTCATCACCAAAATCGTAATCAACTTTATCGAAATGATTGTAATCATAAATGGCAACAATTTTATTATCTTCGACTTCAATAGTAAGAGGAAGAAATTGGCTACTAGACCAAACTTTTTTACTTCTAATAAGCATAATATAACCTCTCTTATAATTTATTTCTAAAAACATATTCACGTAAAATTTAATGTGTTAAATATTATTCACCTTAATGGTAACATAAGAAAAGGCATTTTGTAAAGTGGAAAATTAAAGTTTTTAAATAAAATTTGAAGATTTAATAATAATATTTTTTGAATATATAAGAAAATTAATTTAAGGTGTTAAATAAAAATAATTTTCTTGACTTTAATAAAAAGAGGTTTATAATGTATATAGAAAAAAATAAAAATAAATTTATAGAAAAATATAAAAAAGATGGAGAGATTTACTATGGAGAAAACAAAATTCTCTTTTTTAGGAGTAATAATGACTATAGGGATAATTTTTGGGGATATTGGAACCTCAGTTTTATATGTCATGAAATCTTTTATAAAAACAAGTGGAGATAACATGAATGAATTACTTGTTTTAGGATTTGTAAGTTTAATATTTTGGATAATGACATTACAAACTACAATTAAATATGTATTAATAGCTCTAAAAGCAGATAATAAAGGAGAAGGTGGGGTATTTTCTCTTTATGCATTAATAAAAAACAATACAAAAAAATTTGTTGTTTTTTTAGCCATGGGTGGGGGAGCTACACTTCTTGCAGACGGGGTAATAACACCAGCAATAACAGTAACATCAGCTATAGAAGGATTACATAATATTTTCCCTAATTTATCAACAAATGGAGTAGTTTTAATTGTTCTTGGAATATTCATTTTTATTTTCTCATTTCAACATTTAGGTACTAAGAAAATAGGAGGATTATTTGGACCAATAATGACGTTATGGTTTCTATCATTATTATTGTGGGGAGTACGAGCCATTACGACTAATTTAACAATTTTAAAAGCAATTAACCCATATTATGCATTAAGTTTAATAAGAAGCTATCCTGGTATTTTCTTATTACTTGGTGCAGTATTTCTTTGTGTTTCGGGCGCGGAAGATCTATATGTAGATTTAGGTCATTGTGGCAGAAAAAACATAAGAGCGGCGTGGACTTTTGTAAAAATATGTTTATTAACTAATTATTTTGGTCAAGCGGCATATTTACTATCAGAAAATTATAATCCTACAAAAAATCCATTTTTTGCTATAGTTCCAGAAAATTTGGTAATAATTCAAGTACTACTTGCAACACTTGCCGCTATTATAGCAAGCCAGAGTTTAATAACTGGTTCTTTTACGTTGGTATCAGAGGCAATTAAGTTAAATCTTTTTCCAAAATTAGTAATAAAATATCCAACGGATATAAGAGGACAGGTGTATGTTTCGGCTGTCAATATAATACTTTTTATTTTTAGTAGTTCAGTTGTAGTATTTTTTAGAACAAGTAGTAATATGGAAGCCGCTTATGGTTTAAGTATTAGTATAACAATGTTTGTAACGACAATCTTACTTAGCTTATATTTATATAAAATAAAAAATCAAAAAATTATGGCGTTAATATTTTTTATTGTTTTTGGATTAGAAGAAAGTTTATTTTTATATGCTAACAGTTTGAAGTTTATTAGTGGAGGATATATTACGGTAGTAATAGCAATATTGATTTTTGGTATAATGTTTATATGGTATAGAGGTGTGGAAATTAAAGAAAGAGAAAGTCAATATTTACTGGTAGAAAAATATAAAAAACAACTATTACAACTTAGTAGTGATAAAGATATACCAAAATATGCAACAAATCTAGTTTATTTAACAGGAGCAAAGTATGAAAGTGATGTAGATTATGCAGTTTTATATTCTATTTTAAATAAGCAACCCAAAAGAGCTAATGTCTATTTCTTTGTCCATATAAATGTAGTAGATGAACCGTATAAAAGAGAATATAAAGTTACTAAATTTAGTGATAAGAAAATCTTTAAAATTACCTTTAATTTAGGATTTAGAGAACATCAAAGAATAAACATGTTTATGTATCAAGTAATAGATGATTTGTTAAAAAATAAAGAGCTAGATTTACAACCAACAAAATATAACTTGCGCGGAAAGGCAGAAAGTGTAGGGGACTTTAGATTTGTATTAATAAATGAAGTATTAGGTAATAATAATGGATTAACTTCTTTTGATAGTTTTATAATGAGTTTACGATTAAAACTTAAGAGAATAACTGTTACCCCAGAAAAATGGTTTGGTTTAGATACAAGTATTATAACTAAAGAAGCAGTACTATTAAATGTTATACAAATAAAAGAAAAAAAATTAAAAAGAATAAACTAAAAAATATAAGTTTTATATAGTTGTAAAGTAGAAGTTTATTAACTTATTATTTTACAACTATAAATTCTGTATAAGGAAGATAATGTCGTTATTATATATTGTCACTTGTATTTTGAGGAGTATAAGCATATATTTGATTTTCATTTGTAGTGATTTTATTATGTAGCAGTTATTATTTTTTATATTACTTTAATTATAGTACCGTGATAATACAGTATGCGCCCCCTCTTGAAAAAATCATATAAATATAGTAAGATAGTAGGGTATATAACGTTTTTTATATGATAAAAAGACGTATATAGTGGGGAATTAAACAAAGATTAATAAAGAAAGAGAGAAAAGACAATGGGTCGTAAATGGAATAATATTAAAGAAAAAAAAGCGGCAAAAGATGCTAATACTAGTAAAATTTATGCAAAATTCGGTCGTGAAATTTATCAAGCGGCAAAAAGTGGAGAGCCAGATCCGGAAAGTAATAGAAATCTAAAAGTAGTTTTAGAACGTGCAAAAACATACCGTGTGCCTAAAAATATAATAGACCGTGCTATTGAAAAAGCAAAAGGTGGAAGTGAAGAAAACTATGATGAATTACGTTATGAAGGATTTGGAGTAAGTGGAACAATGGTAATCATCGATACACTTACTAATAATGTTAACCGTACAGCAGCAGAAGTACGTACGGCTCTTGGTAAAAATGGTGGAAATTTAGGAGTTACAGGTTCTGTTAACTATATGTTTGATAATACAGCTGTAATTGGTGTAGAAGGAAAGAGTGCAGATGAACTATTAGAAATTCTTATGGAAGCAGATATTGATGCAAGAGATGTTGTGGAAGAAGATGAACTTGCACTTGTCTATGGAGATCCAGAACACTTCCACGAAATTCAAGAAGCATTAAAAGCAGCTGGTATTGAAGAATTTGAAGTTGCAGAAATTTCTATGATTCCACAAAATGAAGTAACATTAAGTGAAGAAGATAAAGTAAAATTTGAAAGAATGTTAGAAATGCTTGATGACTGTGAAGATGTTCAACAAGTATATCATAATGTAAACTTAGAAGATTAGGTAGAGCTAATGGTAAAAAAAATAAAAAAGAATAATTCATATAGCTTTAATGATAGAAATATAGCTCCAAAATCAACAGCAAATGTACCTGAAGAAACTAATCAAGAAGTACCTGATTTAACAGGAGAAGATGCATCACCTGTAAAGAGAATAATTGCCTATGTAATAGATTTAGCTATTTATTTACCAATAGCACTTTTATTCCAATATACAAGTCGTAACCTTCGAAATATAGGTGGACCTGAGAATGAAAGAAATGCTTTGTATATGATGATTTCAATAATAATTTTTGCGATATTATTATATGGATACTTACCAAGTAATTGGAAAGGACAAACTATAGGAAAAAAAATCTGTAAAATAAGAATAGTTCCTACTGATGGTAAGAAAATAGATTTTTCTAAATATTTAATTAGAGAATTTTTAGCAAAAGTAGTTTTATTCTGGTTTACTATACCGTTAGTATCGTTCTATTTCTTGTATCAAAAATATGTAGCAAGAGAAGCAAATCCTATTTTATTACATGATAATTTACTTAATACAAGAATAGTAAAAGCACAAGAAAAATAAAGTTGTTATAGTTGTCTAAGTCTATATATGATTTAGATGACTATAATTTTATCTAAGAAAAGAGGTGTAAGTATGTTAAAAATAGATAGACATAGTTATATTTTAAATGAATTAAAGAAAAAACACTTAGTTAGGGTAAATCGTTTAGCTATTGATATGAAAGTAACTGAAATGACTATTAGACGTGATTTAAAAGAACTAGAAGATTATGGTCATTTAACTAGAATTCATGGTGGAGCGAAATTAAAACCGAAAAACTTTTATCAAGAAGATAATTTTAATAAAAAAATATCTGTCAATATTGATGAGAAAAAAGAAATAGCTCGTAAAGTAGCTGGAATAATTAAAAATAATGAAACTATTTTTATCGGAGCAGGAAGTACTACTAGTTATTTAGCGGAATTCTTACAAGATAGAAATATAAATATCGTAACTAACTCTATGACAGTATTTGAACAATTTAAAGATAATCCATCATGTGATCTTATCTTTATCGGAGGAAGGTATAGACCAAAAACAAAAGGTTTTGTAGGATATTTTACACAAGATGCTCTTAGTAAAATAAGTGTAAATAAGGCTTTTGTAGGGGTTAATGGTATTGATTTAGAGAAAGTAACGATATCTGATGAAGAAGAGGGGCGTTGTAATGATACTATATTAAATAACGCAACTGAAAGATATGTGCTTGCGGATCACAGTAAGTTTTCAACTCATGCTTTTTATTCATTTTATAGATTAAAAGATTTAACTGCGATTATTAGTGATGATAAGCTTGATGAAAATATAAAAGAACAATATAAAAAAGAAGTATCAATATTATAAACATAACTAGTCTTTGGATTTAATCCATAGGCTAGTTTTTTATTATTAAAAAGGCTAGGAAAATTTATTCCTAGCCTTTATTTTTAAATCTATTTGAAAATAGAAGTTTTGAAACTATCTGTTTGTTGAAGAAGTTTCTTGAAGACAGCTTCTTTTAGTTTTGTTGTATTATTTGTAGATACTGATTTACTACCATTGTTATTTGTTTTTATAGTTGCGGCATCTTTAGCTGCAGCTTCTTTGAATAGGGCAAGTAAATCATTATACGAAGAAACTGTTGTTCCATTTATTTCAAATGTTGATAATCCATTTGAAGCTTTGTCTTTAACTTCTTTGTAGTATGCTTTTTTGAATTGTTCTAATGTTGAGAACTTACCATCAGAGATTTTGCTGATGATAAAGTCATCACCTAGAGTATTTTTACCACTGTTCTTAGCTTCTTGTTTATATTTATTAGTAGCATAACCTAGGAATCCTTTTTCATATCCATAGTAACCCCATAATCTAAATGTATTATGTTTAAATGACATTCCTCCAGGAGAACCTTCACTTGTGTTACCACCGTAGATACCTGTCATCATAGGCACGTTGACATATGCAGAAGCAAAATCATTAGGTTTATAGATACCATTTCCTGGTCCGCGGTTTGTCATAAAGTTATTATCTACTAAGTCATCAACTGAGTTAAGTTGAATTTCTTTTTCAGCATCATTTAGAGCACGAACATTGTCAAATTGGTTTTTCGAGTCACCTCTCATTTGTTTATCGACTTTCTTGAACCATAGATTATTTAGTTCTTTATTATTTTGACCAAGAACTGCATCAGCTTCAAGGTTATCTAACATCATAAGAGTATCGTTATAACCTTTCATATAGTTATCAATATCTTCACGTGATTTAAGATCATTTGGATTAGTATTATACCATTGGTTACCATCGTTAGGTCTTTCGAATGCCATATTTAATCCTAAGGCTCCATATTCACCTTGGTGCCCTTGTGTAGCAGGTGATTGAAGCATACCTTGTGCATAGGCTTCAACGTCTGTACCTTCACGACGACCGAAATCACCGAAGTAAACAATACGGTCATTTAAGTGAGTAGTCTCGTGCGTGAAAGCAGAAGCTCCGTATTCACTAATCATATTAGACATTACGAATGTTACTTTAGCACGATTATCATATGGATTATCGTAAATACTTGCATAAGCTCCAGCGACAGCTCCATTATCACCATAGTATTCTCCTACAGGTCCGTAGATTTCACGGATTGGAGCGTACACTTCAGTACTGTTTTTGAATTGCCCGTAACGTTCAGGCCATCCTGGCCAACCGTGACCCCAAACATAGAATCCTTCCCAAACAGGGTATACTATATCTTTGAATAATCTATTTTTAACTTTATCAAGAGCTAATCTATGCCAGAAGTCAAGATAATTAATTTGACGTTGTGCGGCTAAATCAATCTCAGGTTTAAGTTTTTCTAAAGTAGTATTGTACTTATTAGCTGTTCCGTAAGACATAGTGTCATAAGTAGAAATTAGGAACATTTCTGTCTTATCTAGATTTAGTAACGGAAGAATCATTTTTTTGTGTAATCCACGAGTTAAGTTATCGTAAGCGCGATATTTATGCTCGCCAACACCTTCATTTTGAGAAGCTTTTTCTACTACATAGACTTTATCTTTTGTAGCATCTATGAACCAATCGTTCATATTATTGATGTTAGTGAATAATTGTCTATTATAGTCTAGGAAACTATTTAAATCTCCAGATTTAGTATATTTAGCTAGAACTTCACCGAAAGCATCATATGTTCTTGAACCACTGATATTATTTTCTTTAGAACCAATTTCAATTAATCTATCTAGAACATCAACATTTTTACCGTAGAAATCAGGCTTGAATAACATTAATTCTTTAATGTTAACATCACCGAATTTAACACCGTAGTAACGATTTAAGTATGTTAAACCTAATAATAGGGCAGCTTTATTTTTCTCAACTTTATCAAGAATCATTTGTTGAGCTGCAGGAGAATTATTAAGTTGATGATCTTCATTTTCAACTAGTTTAGTTACTAATGTATTTAAATTAGCTTTTACATAGTCGAAACTTTCTTCTAAGAATAGATTTTTAATCGCATTTACTTTATTTGGTCCTGTTCTACCAAGTTTTTGGTAAATTGGATCAGATTGAAGCTCGATAGGGCTTAAGATATCCATGATACCATTGATTAAAGCACTGTGATCTTTTTGAACGATATTAGGTGTATATTTAATACCTAAGTCAGTTACAGTGTATTCTTTAACATTACTTAATCCTTCATCGCTAGAAGATAAGTTGAAGTAATCTTTTGTTCCATCTGCATAATGAACGATAATTTTGTTTGCATCACTTAAGTCAGTTACAAAGCTATTGTTGTTCATAGGTGTAACTGAAAGAACCTCTTTAGTATTTAAGTTGTGGTTCTTATCTAGTTTATTAGCTTGATATACAATGTAATCTTTGTTGTAGAATGGTTGTAATTTTTCAATGTTTTTATAAGCTTGTTTATATTCAGGATTATAGTCTTGAATATTATTGTAGGCTGTTTCGCTAGTAGTTACATTGTTTATAGTATTCATGCAATATGGTTCACTTTCGAATTTATCGGCTGTGATGTTATAACCAGCGACACGAGTATCAGCTTCATCTTTAGTTAAATGTTTAAGTTTGTTAGGGTTTTTAGTATCTTTACCAGTACCATCTTCTTCAGAACTATATCCAATTACTCCGAATAATTCTTTTACAAACGGTCCACCATCTTCATCGTTAACATCATTAGAACCAAATATCTCTTGTCCTTTGATTACTTTAGCGTATGTTACATTATTTTGGACAGTTCCATATGGCCATGTTTTAGCAGAAATACCACCAACATTTCTAGTATTTTTAACATCAAGTACTCCTTTGGCAACAGAGTTTGTTAGTTTTGCTTTAGTACCTGATAACCAGCTATTTAGCATATATGTAACAAAAGGAACAAGCATACTAGCGTTGGCATTATTAGCTGTGATTGTAGCATCAACATAGGCTCTATTAACAAATCCCATATAGTTAGAACCAGCAATACCACCAACTGTTGAGTTATTACCTACAGAGTTGATTTTTCCAATAAATGCTACATTTTCAAGTTTACCATTTTCATCTATTTTATTAACTAATCCAGCAACATCGTTATTACCAGTAACTGAACCAGAAACTTTAACGTCCTCGATTAAACCGTTGTTTTTAATATTAAATCCAATAGTCGCAATTTGGTTTTGACCTGGTTTATCTATCTCAACATTTTCAAAGTTAATGTTTTTAATAGTACCACCGTTAATAACATTAAATAAAGGATGCTCTAAATCGTAGATACCAAAACGTTTATCACCATCACTTAAAAGCTTACCAGTAAATTCACTAGTAATATAAGATTTTCCGTTAGGAACAATGTTACGAGCGCTCAAGCTTTGACCAAGTTTGAATTCGCCTGAAGGATTAGCTTGAATAGCATTTACTAATTCTCCAAAGTCATAGAAAACATTGTTTTCGCTAGGTTTAGGTTTAGCAATGTGATAAGTATATGTTTCAGCAAAATTATTATTTGCATTACGTTGTACTAAATTATCAGCTACTGCAGTTACTTTGTAGACTTGTTTTCCATCAACTGTAGCTTCTTCAATTTTTTGAACAGCTAGTAAATTAGTTTTGTGATCATTTGAAGTAATTTTTAGATAGTAATTACTTAAATCTTCAGGAATAGAAGATAAACGAGTAGCATCTGTTTCTGCGTTGTTTTCGTATTTTATTAAATCAGTTCGTTTAATATCTTTGATTTCAATTTTCTTAAGATCTAGTTGGATAGGTTGATCCGCAAGAGTCTCACTTTCTTCACCATTTCCACGGTCATAAACCATAGTAGTAGATAATGTGTACTCTTTGTAGTATTCAAGATTATCCAGTAGAGCATCCAGACTATCTTTAGTTAAATCTACAGTTTTTACAATAGTATCACCTTTTTTCAGTGTTGCTTTAATAGATTTAATTTCAGTGTTAGTAGGATTATCTAGAGTATACTTAGCTGTAGCAGTACGGTCTAAGTCTTTTTTCTCAATATTAGTAAAAGTTAATATAGGTTTTTCACTAAGTTTTACTAAGTTCTCAATAGCTTCTGAAAGACTCTTAGTAGCTTCATCCACTTTGCTTTGAGTAGCATCACTATCGTTAAAGATAGTATTCGCAGATGCTAAAGTATTTTCTAAATCTTTCCATGTTTGAGTAGTGTATTCTTCTTTACGTCTGCTGTTTGCAGAGTTAATAACATTTTGTAAAGCTGTTTTATCTACAGCAAGAGCTTTTATTGCATCTTCTAAAGCTTTGGCAGTTTCATCAATTTCGCTTTGTTTTGGAAGCGGAGATGTTTGGTCATTGACTTCTTTAGCTTTTAATTCTGCTTTTTGGAAGTTACCCCAAGACTCTTTGCTGTAATCAGCTTCTTTTTTAGTTTCAGCAATGTTTAATTGATTTTTCAGCTCAGTTTTATCTACTGTTAAATTATCTATTGCTTTTTTCAGTTTTTCAGCAGCTTCATCAATTTCTTGTTGAGTAGCTTTTGGATTGTTTTTAACATCTTCTGCAGCTTTTTTAACTTTTTCTAATTCATTCCAACTATCATTACTGTGGTCTGTATCTTTTTTAGAACTTGCATCAGTTAATTGCTTTTCAAGCGCAGTTTTATCAGTGTTTAGACCTTCAATAGCTGCTTGAAGTTTAGTGTTAATTCGATCAATTTCACTTTGTTTAGAATTGCTATTAGAATTGATTAATTCAGCTTCAGCTAAAACTTTTTGTAAGTTTTCCCAACTAGATGAGCTATAGTCTTCTTTTGTTTTTGCTTTAGAGTTTGTGATAGCTTTTGCTAAATCAGATTTATCAACATTTAAAGCATCGATAGCAGCTTTAAGTTTAGCAACTTGAGCATCAATATCACTTTGTTTAGTAGACTCAGAGTCATAAATACCTTTAGCAGCGTCTAGGATAGGCTGTAAAGCTTCATAACTAGTAGTAGAATAATCGCCATTCGCAATAGCTTTAGCTTTATCTATTTGTGCTTTTAGGGCTGCTTTATCGATTTTTTCTTCTTGTTTGTCCTCTGGTTTAGGTGTTGGAGTAGGAGTAGGTTGTGGAGCAACTTCTTCCTTAGTACCGACAGCTATTATCTTATTAATAGGTTGTTTTGTAATTGAACTTTCAACTACTTTGCTAGTTGTAACTCCATTTGTTGTAGTAAATTCTGTTGTTACAGTACGCTCACCGTTAACACCCTCTTGAAGTACTTTAGTTTGCCCTTTAGGTAGGTTTGCATCGTTTTGAGTTACAGTCTCAAAAGGAACAACTTCTGTAGAACTTTTAGTTGTGACTACAGGTTTAGTACTAGTGTCCGGAGTCGGAGTTGGTGTTGGACTCGGAGTTGGTGTTGGCGTTGGACTCGGAGTTGGTGTTGGACTCGGAGTTGGTGTTGGGCTCGGAGTTGGTGTTGGACTCGGAGTCGGAGTCGGTGTTGGTGTTGGAGACGGAGCCGGAGTCGGAGTTGGAGTTGGAGTCGGAGTTGGAGCTGGAGTTGGGCTCGGTTTTGGAGTTGGAGCTGGAGTTGGAGTTGGAGTTGGACTCGGTTTTGGAGTTGGAGCTGGAGTTGGGCTCGGCGTTGGAGTCGGAGTTGGGCTCGGTTTTGGAGTTGGAGTTGGAGTTGGTTGCGGAGTCGGAGTTGGCTGCGGAGCAACAACTACTTTAGTTCCAACAACAACTACTCTGTTAGTAGGTTGTTTAGTGATAGAATTACTAATAATTTTACTAGTTTTTGAACCGTTAACTTCAGCAACTTCAGTTAAAATAGTACGTTCACCGTTAACTCCTTCTTGAACTACTTTGCTTTGTCCTTTTGGTAGATTTGCATCATATTGAGTAACAGTTCCGAAAGGAATAGCTTCTGTAGCAACTTTCAATTCCGGTTTATTCTCAACTAATATTTTATCTCCAGTATCAGGTGTTGTTTTATATTGGAATGGAGTAGTTGGTTTAGTTCCTAATTTTTTATTTTCTTCTTTAGTTGAAGAATTAGGTAAAGTGTCTAAATCTTTAAGAGTAAAGTAACCAACATAACAATAACCTTCAATATCTATAACACCATTAGCTAATTCATTAGAATTATTAATAACTTTTTGATTATTATATTGAACAAGTTGTTTATTCTCAAAAGCAAATGACTCATAAGGTAAAACTATACTTTGACCCATTGCCCCAATTAATACAACACTTAGTACTTTATTTCTATGTTTTTTAGAAAGTAAAAGAACTATAAGAACAGCAGAGCCAAGACCTAATCCAGCTAGAGGAAGTGAGTTTTGACCTGTGTTAGGTAATGTTTTTACCTCTGTTGAATTTTTATCTTCTTTGTGCGTGCAGTTAGCTTCTTTTTTATAAACCATATAATAAGTTTCGCCCTCATTTATATCGTTAGGGACGCTTTTCTTAATTAAGGTTTTTTCTGCCTCTGTTAATTCATTTTCCGCTAAGTAAGTGAACTTAACATTAGTGCTTTTTGTTTCAGCAGCATGAACATCAGTTGGTACAAAACTACCAAAAATTAAGGCACCAATAATAACAGGCGCCGCACCAAAAGAAAGCTTTCTAATAGAAAACTTTAAAACTTTATTGTTATTTTTATTATTCTTCATAAAATACCTTTTCTCCTAGTTTGTCTTTTATTGCCATTATATTCTATCAAAAAGAGCGCTTTAATGCAAAGAAAGTAACATAAATTTTAGGATAAAATATTAAAATAAAAGAAGTGAGAATTAGCCTGTAAATTATATAGAAAAAATTATAAAACAAACAAGGTTACTGTAATATAATTTAAAAATTATGGAAAACAATAATCTTGAAGTAGCCAAAGGTTACGGAATGAATAAAAAATAAAGTGGTTTAATAATATATATACTTCTGAAACATTAAAGTAAAAGCAAGTGTAGTTTTCAGTATGTAAAAAAATATAATTATAGTTATGTCAATTAATCTGACATAATATTAAAATAGTTGCCAGAATAATGTGAAAAATGGTATAATATATAAAAGGGTTGTAATAGAACAGAGAGAGTTATAAAAATTAAAAAAATTCATATTTATATGAATCAAGGAAGGATGATTTTTATGTCTAGGGACAACAATGATAGGCGGAAAGATAAAGGGATAGTTAAAAAGGCGATTAGTATGGAAACTTTTGTTTTCTTAGGGATTTTCTTTTTAATATTCGGATTAATGGCTCATAAAATGGGAACACCATTAATGTTTAAAACCATGATGGCGACAGCCCATGATTTATTACTAAATACAGTGTTCTTTATAATGGCTATGGCTGTTATAGCAGGAGCAATAAGTGCACTTTTATCGGAATTTGGAGCAATAGCTTTAATTAATAAAATTTTCGCACCTCTAATGAAACCGCTTTGGGGAATGCCAGGGGCAAGTGTTACAGGGGCGATTGCAACATATTTATCAGACAACCCTGCGATTATTCCATTTGCGAAAGATAAACGATTTGTTTCGTTTTTCAAAAAATACCAAGTACCAGCGTTATGTAACTTAGGTACAGCTTTCGGTATGGGGCTTATCGTAACAATGTTTATGATGGGGCAAGGTGATGGATATATTAAAGCAGCTATTATAGGTAATATAGGGGCAATTATTGGTAGTATTGTCAGTGTACGCTTAATGCTTAGAGAAACTAAAAAATATTACGGTGATGAAGCAAATGATCCAGTTGTTGAAGTAACAAATGATGATGATTCACCAGAAAAAGTAAGAATAATAAGAGATGGAAATACATTCCAACGTGTTTTAGATACTTTATTAGAAGGTGGTAAAACAGGGGTTGAAATGGGATTAGCAATTATACCAGGGGTACTTATAGTTTGTACATTTGTAATGATGTTAACATTCAAGATGCCAGCAGATGGTTATACTGGTGCAGCTTATGAAGGTGTAGGATTCTTACCATGGCTAGGAGAAAAATTAACATTTATTCTTGAACCATTATTTGGATTCAAATCAGCAGAAGCAATAGCCTTCCCAATAACTGCATTAGGAGCGGTTGGTGGAGCTATTTCACTAGTACCAGAGTTCCTGAAAAGCGGACTTATAGGAGCTAATGATATTGCAGTATTTACAGCTATGGGTATGTGTTGGAGTGGATACTTAAGTACACATATCGGTATGATGGATGCTTTAGGAGTAAGAAAATTATCTTCAAAAGCTATAATTTCACATACAATCGGTGGTATAGTAGCTGGTATAATAGCCCACTACTTATTCTTATTATTAGGATAGAAAAAATAATTCAGTAAAAATATATTAATGAATGCCAAGTGCTTAGCGTGCTTGGTATTTTTTATTGTATGCATATTATAAACGTTTAATAAAATAATAAAAAACTAAATTTTGATAAATATAATAAGTTATAGTATAATTAACCAAAAACAATAAAGAAAAGTAACTAATTAATTCTATTGTAGAGTTAGAGGTTATAGACAAAAAAGGGAAGTAAGGTAGTTAAATATAATTTATGAAAAAAATAAGAGGTAAGAAAAATGGAAAATTATAATAATGATAAAAATACATATATCACACGTATGAACAAAACAGCCTTATCTAAATTTGATGTACTAAAACCTTATTTAAAGAAAAAAACTAAGGTACTTGATTATGGTTCAGGAATTTCACCTGAGTTTATTAAGAGTATTCAACAAACAGGTGCGAAATACTATGCTTATGATATTTCACCTACAGTACAAAATGAATTGGCTAATTTAAATATCGATGTTATTACTGATGAGAATTTAGAGAAAAGTAAAGAAAAATATGACATTATTTTTATGTCGAGTGTCTTTCATGAAGTAATAAGTTATATGTCTCGTCCTGAGAGAACTAAAGTATTAAAACAAATATATAGAAACTTAAAAAAAGATGGGAAACTTATTATAAGAGATTGGGCCAATAATAATTCTGATAACCCATATACAATAAATACGAAAAGTGAAAAAGCTAGCAAAGAAGTTGATAGATGGGTTAAAAAACTTAAAGAAAATTCAATTATACAAAATGTCGAAAAGATTAATAATAAAGAATACAAAACTACAGAGAAAGAAGCTTATGAAGTTATATTTCATGTGGTTTGGGGCTTGCAATCACTTGAAAGAGAAAGTAAAGAAGAATACAATATTCAAGATTATTTAGAAAAGTGGTTACTTAAGCCATTAAACTTCAAAGTATCTAGCGTAATAGAAGAAAAAGATGAGAGTTATTTACAGTATTTACAAAAATATTTTATATTAGATGAAGTACCTTTTAATACGAAATGTATATTGGTGTTAGAAAAAGAAGAGTTACGATAGAAAATATTAAGAATCAAATATAATTTTTTTCAGTATCTTGACTCAAAATAATATGAGCAGTATAATAAAAACAGAAAAGACTTAATAAGTTTTTTAGAATAAAAGAAAGGGAAAAATAAGTGGATAGATTTAAGAGTTTTAATTTTTATTATACATTACTGATAACTGCAGTAGTATCAGTCGGTGCTAAATATTTAGCTACATTACCTGCTTTAAAATTATTTGGGCACTTAGTTATAGCCTTAGTAATAGGTATGGTGTTGCAGCTATCAAAATCTTTAAAAGCTCAAACTAAAGGAGATATACCTTTTATAAGTAATAAATTTTTACGTCTTGGAATTATTTTATTAGGTTTTAAATTAGCATTAGATAAATTACTTACAGAAGGTAAGAAAACATTACTTTTAGCCTTTTTTGTAGTTTTATTTATGATAGTACTTACTTATACAATGTGTCGAATTTTCAAAGTGGATCATGAGCTAGCTTTATTATCATCATGTGGTTGTGGTATTTGTGGAGCTGCTGCGGTAATGGGTGTAAGTGGTCAACTAAGAGCTAAAACAGATGACAGTGTCCTAGCTGTTG
>ERZ773008.1199-NODE-1199-length-18410-cov-6.901280_pt1 | contig 18410 bp, 25 predicted proteins | sample MGYA00580664_ERZ773008 | MGnify/ENA primary metagenome ERZ773008 (study PRJEB29015, sample SAMEA2738016) | human oral metagenome | biome: human oral; feature: human-associated habitat; material: dental | place: China | collected 2048 ... | reverse complement strand
AGTGGAGAATCTCCGGATGCTGGGCAGCGGTCCGCTGCGGGCCACGGGCAACGACCTGTCGAACACGATGCGCGGCAACTCCGCGGACAACGTCATTGCCGGCGCCGCCGGCAATGACACCCTGGCAGGCGGTCAGGGAAAGGACACCCTCACCGGTGGCGCGGGACATGACAGGTTCGTCCTGGACGGCCAACTGAACGGTGACGTCGACGAGATCACGGATTTCACCACGGGACAGGACAGGATCAGCCTGCCCGTGGCCACCTTCGGCGGGCTGAACGGCAACTGGTTCACCACCGACACGGTCACCGCCACCACGCGGGTGTATCAGCAGGGGGAGACGCTGTTCTTCGACGCTGACGGCTCGGGCGCGCTGTTCGCCCCGGTTGCATTCGCGACGCTGCCGTCAGGAGTCCAGCTCACCGTCAACGACTTCGCCTGATCCCCTTCCCCAGGGCCGCGGATCGGTGGTCGGGAGGCCTGCCTCGGCAGGTCTCCCGACCTTTCGCGTGATCAATGGGAGCAACAATTGCGGAATCAACCATTTGGGGGGGTTCCTAGGATGGAGGTATGGGCACCTCCGACGACTACACCACGCTCACCGTGAGGTCGGACTGCATCGATTCCGATGGACGTTTCCGAACCGACTTCACCGGGCGGGGCAGGAACATCTCCCCCAAGCTGCGCCTCGACGGCCTCGACCCGAGCACCCGCACCCTGGCGGTGACGCTCGAGGACCTGACCCATCCCCTGTTCGGCTCCATGGCCCACTGGGTCGCATGGAACATCCCTCCCGGGGATTCGATACCGGCCGCCATCCCACCGGGTCGCGTCAATCCCTCGACGGGGATCGTCCAGGGAACTGCCTACGGGTGGCACAGGTACCGTGGCCCGAAACCTCCCCGGGGCATGACACACACCTACCGGTTCACCGTCCACGCGCTCGACTGCAACCTGACGATCCCCTCCAGAACCCGCCTGGCGGGTTTCAAACGCGCGATCGAGGGGCACGTCCTGCAGTGGGCCGTGCTCGAAGGAATCTACGAATAACCGCAAACGCCCCCAGCTCGTGGGCGGAGCGGCCACGCCTTGTTGGCAGGTTTTCCGTCGGGGGTACGGACGGTCACGAACCGTTTTCCGCGGCGGCTTCTCGTGCCGGTTTTTCGTTGTCTCTCGGAGAGTGCTTCTCCAACCAGTCGAGCAGGAACTCCATGAGGACGAGAGCGATCAGGCTGGCCGTCAGCGCCGCGAGGAGACTTTGGAAGAACGTTGTGAACAACCATGCGACCGCGAGCCATATGAGGAGGTCCTCGAAGACGTCGTCGATTCTTCGGAAAATTCCTGTGACGAGAAGAGCGGTCAGGAACGCGTCGATGACCGTGGTGATGACCCAGAAAGCAGGAAACATCCACAGGAGGTTGAGCCAGAGCCATGGATCGTGGCTCCGCAGCTCACCGACGCCCGGGATGAGGGCGACGCTCACCACGCCCACAGCCATCGGTACGGCGGCAACAGCGCTGATAGCTGCAAGGAGCCAGAAGATGATGATCGCACCCCAGAAAGTGACGGGCTGATCCTTCGACGCCACGATCCCACTCCCTCCGATCACACGTTCAAAAAAGCAATGGCAGGCTCGGCACATCGACGACCGACCACCGCCTCCCCGGACACGATCACTCCGACACCCCCTCCTTGCCGACTTCATCATCACCGGGGTCGTCATCATCCTTCGGGGCGTGTTTCTCCAGCCACGTCACAAAGGGCTTCATGGTGACGGCTGATATCAGACCGGCCAGCAAAGCCCCCAAGGGATCGCGAAAAAAGACGGTGAAAAACCACGAGATCAAGAGCCACGCAAGAACGTTCCCGAGCAGTTCTCCAACCTTCTTCGACCTTCCCGTAGCGAAGAGATGGTTCAGGACAGGATCAACGACTATGCTGAGCCCCCAAACAGCTGGATACATCCACAGGAAATGAAGAAGAAGCCACGGGTTGACGCTCCGGAATTCTCCAACCCCCGGAATGAGAGCGACGATCGCGACCCCCACCATCATGGGGATGGTGGAGACGATGATGGCGGCGACGAGGAGCCAGAACATGATGATCGCACCCCAGAAGGTGACGGGCTGATCCTTCGAGCTCATGTTCTGGCCCCTCTCGTTCAGGCGAACGTCACGAACCACCGCGCGATTTCGATGGCCACATCCGCCGGGATGCCGTTCTGTGTAAGGAAGGTTGCGATACCCAGCTCGGTCGTGGCTTCAATGGAGTCTATCAAGCCATAGATCTTGTCCGCCCAAGAACGAATAGTCTTTGGCAAAAAAATACGCCCATGCTTCAAGGCCACTTTGGCCAGTTTCTTGGCGATAGTGAAGATGGACTCCTGCCCATTGCCAGCCACGCCACCTCGCTGGGCGACCTTGCGGGCAGCCTGAGCACCTTCTCGATCGCCTGCCGCTTCCGCTTGGCGCGCGATGGTTTCCCAGTCGGTGGCGCTGATGTCCCCGGCGGTCCGTGTACCGTTCTGGTCGTTCGTGAGGACCGCGGGCGAGCCGCTCGTGGTCGCGGATGCCTGCTGCACTCCGAGGCCGACCCCGCCGAGCAGGATCGTCCCTGCCAGCGACGTCACGGCTGCTCTCTTCACGCGAGAGCGGAACGTGGATGTCAGTGTCATGTCAACTCCTCTGCGATGACTGGTTGATTCCGGGACGGGAAACAGCCTTCCAACACCACACGACGAGGCGCAACGGTCAATCGGACCGATCAGGCACCCAGATGGACCAACATGCGCCCAGAAGCGACCACATGGACTCCGCGATCCGTGATCGATGACCACCCGGGCAGCCCTGCTGTCCTTCTGGACAGTTTTTCATCATGTTCCGGCGAACCGGACATGCCTGTCGTACGCTGAGAGGATCGAGCCAGCGCGAGTAGATGTGAGGAAGGGGTGCTCGGAGAGAATGAACATCAGAGTTTTAGTGGTTGACGATGACCTGTTCGTGCGGCAGAGTCTCCAGAAAATGCTCTCGCGCACTCCGGGAATCAGCACGGCCGGATTCGCTGAGAACGGCACCCAGGCGCTTGAAATGTTTGCCTCCGAGGCGGTCGACCTGGTTCTCATGGATGTTCAGTTGCCGGACATAGACGGTGTGAGCACCGCCGCCGAGATTCGTGCCCTGGATCCGAAGGCTCGCGTGTTGATGTTCAGCTCATACTGTGACCAGAGCATCCTGCGAAAAGCGATCGGGGCGGGCGCCTCCGGATATATTCTCAAGGACGCGGAACCGGATACGCTGATCAGCGCCATCCGTGCGGCTGCTTCAGGACTCCTCGTGTTCTCGGAGATCGTTCTCCAGATGCTCTTTGACAACCGTCCCGCCGGGCCGTCACAGGTCGACGAATTGACCCCGGGGGAGCAGGAGGCGCTGCATTTGCTGTCCCTGGGGAAATCCAATCGTGAGATCGCGGAGGCGTTGCACCTCTCGGAATCCTCGATCAAGGCGAGGCTCTCGTCCGCCGCTTCGAAACTCGGCAGCTCTTCCCGCACGGGAACCGTTGCCCGCGCCAAGGATCTCGGAATTGTCTGACCCACGGCACCCCTCCCATCATCCTCGCAGTGACACGCGGACGGGCAACGGCGCGCACCGCAACACCGGCAGATTCGGCGCCAGCTCTGTGCTCAACAACGATGATTTCGTCATCCTGCCGCACGACCACCCAACGGTCGTCGGTTTTCGTGACCTCACCGACACCCACGGAGCGGAGATCCCGGGTATCGATCAGGAAACCCCATGGTCGGAAGCATCGCTTCTGGCAGCGGAACAGGCATATGCACGGTTTTCGGACGCAGAGGCGGACCGGACGAGGGCGCTCCACGAGGCCTTTCTCGGTGAAGGCCTGGTGAGGCTGCACGGCGGAAGCTGGGTGAAGCTCAGAGCCCACACCAAGAGCGGTGAACCATCACATGGATACGGAATTCACCACGAAATCACCGATCACATCGACGTGGTCACGAGCCTCCCGTCGCTGGCACGACGCCTGGGCACAGGGTCACACTGGGCCGTGATCTACACGTCAACGGCCAAAATGCTGGACCTGGCCCTCAACTACAGCACTCTCACGGCACAATCCTGGCGTCAAGCGGTGGAAATCGCCGCGCGCTCCGAAGACTTCAAGATCATCTGATCAACACTCCCTGCCCGCAGGGAGCACAATCGGGGAAAATCTCCGGAGCCGGCATCGCGCGCCGAGGTGGCGCGTAGCCGCTGGCGGCCGGTTCTTGCATCACCCGTGGGACTCGCGGCGGTGCCAGTTCGCCTCGCCCACCCGTGGCGTAGAGCCGCCCTTCCGATCACCGCAACCGCCAGTATCGCCACCATGACACCGAGTGCTGGGACGAGGCGGCGTTGGCCGCGTCAACACCGCCGCCACCCAGCTCCCCGGCAACCAAAACGCCCTCCAGGAGGAACTCCTGGAGGGCGGCACCCACATTCACTTGGGCGATGTTTCGTGTAAGTCGCTTGTGGTGGCCCTCACCGACACCCTCTCGAAACAATGGCAGCCGCTTCTCGAGCTGGTTACGAGCTTGCCGCACGACCTTACCACTCACGATCGGGGAGCAGCCCTGTCGCGCCTACCTCGTAGGGTCAAGTTCACCTCGCTCTCCGTGGCTCAGCGCGCTGAGGTCGCTCGTCTCTACGCGATCGGCGTCCCCGTGCCGGACATCTGCGCGCGCTTTAACATCACGAAGAACACGGTCATCCGCCTTCGCAAGCAGGCTGGCGTTCCCCAGCGGGAGCGCGGTCTCAATGAGCCGCAAGGTGACGAGGCTGAAGTGATGTACGCCTCGGGCAAGTCCCTCTTGACCATCGCCAAGCATTTTGGCACCGGCGTCGGCGCCGTCCGGGGCTGCCTGCTGCGGCGCGGGGTGAGGATGCGAAGGAGGAACGGGGCGTAGTGGGTCGCAGCACGAGCTATCTAAATTAGGAGCTCTCTTCCTCCCCATCCTCTATTTCGAATCCTCCCAGAGCTATAAAAGCAGCAGTTCCTCTTTTGCGTATTTCGCGGATAGCTTCAGGATCCCCGTTGGCTGCTTGTTCAGCCTCATATGTTCCCTTGAGGATCTTATACACCTCGATAGTTCGCGGGTCGGGAACACCCATAAATATGTCAGACGTGAAGCCTTCGGGTTCCGTGAGCCCTGAGTGGACATAGGTTTCAACGCCGCCGCTCGGCTTCCAAGGAATTTCCTTGTCCTTACTTCGCCTCTTCATGTTGAAGAATTTCCTTCCCATATATGTCTAGTTTTCCATAGAGCAAACAGCAAGTCAAGGCTTCAATAAAGCGCTCCCCCGAAATACTCCCCCGAAGTTGAAACCTTTTTCAATGAATAAGCAATATTGACAGCCCTGCCGATCAGCCAGATGGCAGCAATTGCTTGTAGCACAAATATTATCCATCCTCCTAGGTCTGACCACAGAAATATCGAGGATTGCTTCGTATGAAGCCAGACTAAAAGGATCCCCGTCGTTACACCAATGAATCCCGGCATTCCACGAGACAAAATTGGCAACTGATGGCCGCTCTTCCCACTAGGCGATGGATTGGCTATTGCCCCTACTGCCACGAGGGCGAGTAGTATCGAAGACAGGCCAGGAGCCTGAATCAGAATGCCACAAATAGTCATGAGAGTGGCCACCGTTGCCAAAAATGCCATACGCAGAGTTGATCGCCCGGGAAGTTCATGATGGCGTATTCCTAGATATATAGGGTAAGCTTCTTTCCTTGCGTCTCCAATAAAAACTCGAAAGGACATTCCTCCGCGATAATTTACCGCCCAAGAGAAAGCGTCGGAAGTTTCCTTCCTGATCTCAGCCAGCGCCGATCGGGAGCCTCTCCCCCCATCATAATCTCCATCCGAATGCTCGCGTCTTCTTTTACGTTTGACTACAGACACCCGTTTAAAAAACTGTCCACAAGGCGATTCGGCAGAGACGGTATAATTCTTAGTACGTTTTGCCCAGGGTAAATGCATTCGGAGAGAGGTTGGGCGGCCACCAAGGGCGTAGTAGCGGACTGGCAGGGTTCCTTTAGAAGATTGACCGCTCAAATATTCCAGTTTTCCTGCAGTAAGATGTCGAACCGCTGTAAATGAAAGAGTTGCTTCACCACTAGACGACAGGGGAACTCGGACGAGATAAAGGTATCTCTCAGTAAGTCTGGCGCATAGCTCATGTATTCCTTGAGCTATCTTTGAATTAAAATTAACTCCGTCATACTTATCGAATATCTTCAGACTCCCGCTTTCATCAAATACATCTGCGAGCAGGTTCTTGGCCTTAGATTCGGACGCGTCAGGAATCGCCAAGAGACTGCTCCGCGCTTTGTATAATTCTTCACATATATCGCCAGCATGTTTAGAGCTACCCATAGGAGACGTTTTTATACTGCCGCCTAATTTCGAAAGCTGCCAAATGATAAGCTCTTTCGAGACGGAAATATGTTGCTGATGCGTGAGAGTCGAAAATCCTTGATCGCCAACATGCGAAATTGTAGCCATAAACCCTTTTCGCGGATGCTGAATATCTATGTAGATAAACCCAGGATCGACTGCGTACTCGGGTGCGGATATGTGTAATGTGGTCTTGGCTATAACTATATCTCCAAGAAAATCACATGTTTCGTGAATACTATGAATCAGATGCTCGGGACTTCGCATAACTTCTAATAGTGCGACTACTGCTGGGCTAGTACTTGTTTCCTGAACGGAAATAAATGGCTCTTCCGACACTCTCGCGGTCTCCTTGCCTAAAATTTAGTCATGCCAAAGTGACGCCCGCAGCGCTTACCAGCGAGCTCCCCAACCAGAGTAGTCTACAATATGAACAAGCGTCTTCCTAATGTTGTTTCAGGTTAAATGTTGTGCCGCTGTTCCCAGAAGTCGGCAGAGGCGATGGGTGATGGCGGTTGATGCACTGACTCGACGGGGTGGCAGCCCGTAGAGTGATGTTGAGTTAACCCCTCGCCATCTGGGGCTGTATCGTGCCGTCCGCCCGCCACGACCGTCCTGTCGTGCTGGCTTCTAGCATCAGGGACTCCAGTAACATGTCGAGGCGAAGGCCCTACCGTTCAAACACATGCACTCCATCTTCGTTTTCGATGATGTCGAAGCAGCAGGTGGCGTCTTCCCAGATGGCTGGGTAGTTCCAGCGGATGTAGTCGGTTGGGATGCCGATGGTGTTGGTGATGGTTTCGAGTTGTTGGCTGAAGATGTCTTCGACGAGGGTTTCGATGTAGGCGCTGCGGTTTGGCCAGCTGCCGTGGTAACAGTTGGTGAAGTTGTGGTGCCGGTCTGGGCCGAGGGGTTGGTTTGGTGGTTGTTCGGTGAGTTGGCGCCAGGCGGTGATGGCGCCTGCTGGGTAGTTGTGTGGTGTGGTTTCGGGTGTGTTGTCTGGCTGGTGATTGCCGGTTTGGGTGTGTTCTGGTTGGTGGTTCATAGGGTGTTTTCTCCTTTCTGGTTAGTTGTTCAGCACGTCCCCTATCTCCTCCAAAGCGATGGCGCTGTGCATGCCGGTCGGTAGTGTGGTGTCGCTGGTCAGGATGCGGTGGAGTTGTTGCTTGCGGGTGGGGTGTGGGGTGATCCAGAGCACGCGGGGGAAGATGCCGCGGGTGGCTTGTTCGGTGCCGGCTTGGTAGTGGTGGTGGTAGGCACGGGCTTTGGTGGTGATGCGGGCGGGGTTTTCGGTGGCGAGGTCGATCTCACACCACCAGTGGTCTTGGTAGCCGTCGGTTTCGGTGATGAGACTGAGGTCGGGTTTGACCCATTCGGGTTGGCCGTAGGGGCCGAGGTGGCTGCGCCAGCAGGTGGGTTCTGGCTCGATGTGGTGGATGGTGATTGGGCTGTGGCGGGCGGTTTCTTCGATGGTGATGCGTGTTTCGGTGATGGCGAGGGTGTGGGTGAGGAAGCCGAGGGATGGTTCGTGCCAGCGTCGTCGGGTTGGGGTGCCGGTGTCGGCGTCGTGGCGGGTGATGAGGCGGTGGCCGGGTTCGGTCAGGTGCCAGATGGTAGCCCCGGAGCCGGCGCGCATGCCGCCGATGCGTCTGGTGAGGGCGCGGATGAGGTGAAGCGTGGTCAGGTGTTTTGTTAGGCGGCTGGTTTGGCGTAGGGCTGAGGCGGGGCTGGCGTGGTGGGGTCTGAGTAGCCGGGCGAGGTGGCTGGTGGTGGCGAAGCGTTGCTGGGAGAGGAATCGTAGGACGGTCATGGCGCGCTCGCTGAGACGTGCCATGAGGTGGTGAAGTTGGTGCTCGGAGATACGAATCATGGGAGTCCTCCTTTCACAATGTGGTTAGCGAGAGGCCCGGCTCTAGGGCTGCTGGTCGCTGGCCGGTGCGGGCGTGAGGCTGCCTCGGTGAAGAGGTAGACAGTCGTGTCCCGTACTTGGTGGTTGAGGGCCGGTTGGCGGGGTGAAGGCTGGTTGGTTCAGTGACGCGACTGGTCAGGCGATTGGTCACTTCTGGCGGCGCTTAGTTGGGGCCAGGCGACGGCCGAATTCACCCGGTGACGTTGGTGGTGCTGGTGGTGAGGTCGTTTCGGTAGCCGGTGTTGCGGGGGTGGGTTGGCTGGTGAGTTGGGTTAGCGCGGTTTCGGTTTCCTCAGCGGGGATGCCGTAGCGGTGGCGGCTGGCAGCGCGTGCTTCGATGGCGGGGCGTCGGCTCGGGTGTGGTGGCAGGGTGATACCGGAGATCCAGCCGGTTTCCTTGCCGTCGACCCACGCGGTCGAGTAGGTGGCGTAGCGTGGTAGGCGGATGAAGTCGAGCGGTTCAAGGCTGGATGTCATGGCGGCCATGTCGCGGGCGTCGGGGGCGGCTAGGCCGAAACAGATTTTGTTGCGGGCATTGGCGTCGATGGCCGCGCGCATTGCGGGGGTGAGTTGGCTGCGGTACTGGTGCGCTAGGTGCCAGGCCACGCCGAGTGAGCGGGATTGTGCTAGGGCGTCTGCCAGGTCGCCGGGGATGCCGTGAAGGAAGTCGTGGACTTCGTCGACGTAGATGCTGACCAGGTGGCGACGTTCTGGCGGCAGCGTGGCGCGGGACAAGATGAGTGGCCAGAGTTGCCCGATGAGCAGCGAGCCGAGAAGCCGGGCGGCCTCGCTGCCGATCACCCCCTTGTTGAGGCTGACCAGCAGGATGGTGCGATTGGTGAATACGTCTCGGAGTTGGAAGCGTGGCTGGGTTTGTCCGAGCACGGCGCGCAGCTGCGGGCGGATGACGAATTGCTGGAGTTTGTTGAGGACTGGCGCTATCTCTGTGGCTTGTTGCTCTGGGCTTTTGGCGTCGAATTTCGCCCAGAACGCTGATACGCCGAGCGGGTCGTGAAGCTGGCGGGTGACCATGCGCCGGAAGGCGGGGTTGGTCAGCAGGCTGGGGATCATCACTAGGGTGGCTGCCGGGCCGCCTACCTTGGCGAGGGTCAGCAGCGCGGCAGTCAGGATTTCCTCAGTGCGGATACCCCACGAGTCGGCGAACACAGCTTTGCAAGTCGCCAGGAGCGCATCAACGGTCAGCTCCGGCTGCCTTGTAGCGGCTGCCAGCGGATTCAATCCAACCGGGCTGGGGTCGGTGGGATCCAGCACCACGACGTCATCCACACGCTCGGCCGGGATCCGCTCCAGCAGCTCGGTGACCAGGTCGCTTTTGGGGTCAATGACCACCACGCCACGCCCGGCTGTGATGTCGGCTAGTGCCAGATGCTCCAGCGCCGTCGATTTACCTGCCCCGGTCGGGCCAAGCAGGACCGTGTGGAGTAGCGCGTCCCGCGGAGGAATCCCTAACGCGACCGGCCTGCCGGGTGCGCTGGAGTGCGCGAATATCCGTCCCGCCAGTCGTTGGCGCATGCCGGCCAGCCAGTTCGGTGGCGCGATCTGCCGAGGCGATACCGGTGGCAGGCCGGGCAGGTCTTCCTCGCCGACCGGCCAGCCGGTGAGGGAAGCGATCTCGGTGCTGCTCAGCTGCATTCCGTAGCCCCACGGCCGTCGTACCTGGTGGAGTTTGGCGGGATCCTCGGGCCACAACCGCAACCGCACGCCGGCCGCCTCAATGGTGCACAGCGCCCCGAACAGCCGCTGGATCAGTGCTCGGGCCTTTTGGGGTGTGGCTGCCTCGGCGCCGAGCCGTATATTCACCAGCGCGCCGTGCTGCCGGCGGCGTTCGCGTACCCGGGCGAGTTCATCACCGCTGGCAGCTCGGGCTCCGTGGTTAAGCAGGCTCCACCACGACTGCCGCGCCTCGAGGGGCGGACGCCGCGACAGCATCGGTGCTACCCGCCCGCCGATGAACAGCTGCAACACCAGCTGCTCGCCGGTTCGGAGCCCCGATAAGCCGGCCAGCAGCGCCCGAGTCACCGCTTCAATCCGGCTGGTATCCAGCGCCAGCAACGGATGCGTCACCTTGAGGCGTGCCGCCCGGGTCACCGCCCGCCGCACCCCGGCCTTCACCGTCTGCATACCGGGAACCAGCTCACCCAGCAACGACTCCACCACACGGATACACCTGACGTCGGCTGCGATCTGAAAGCGGATCATCTCATTCGTTGCCCGGGTTTCAATGACCAACGGCCCCAGACCAGGATCAGCCACCAGCCGATGCATCAGCTGCTGCACCACCGCCCAGTTCAGCGGCCGCGGCCAATACAACTCACGCCAGCACCATCGCCGCTTGCTACTCATCCCGCGCCTCCATCATCCGGGGCAGGGGAACTGACTCCATCGGCCTCATCGGATCCGGCGATCCCGTCGGTCTCGGTGGGTGCTTCTGGAGTTTGTTCGATCCGCCACAGCAGATACATCGCCAAGGCCTTGGCCAGCTCACGCCGCGAGATCGGGGTCTGCCACAACGGCACCACCCGCACCTGCGATGACCGGGACGTACCGCGGCCGACCTCTCGTTTACGTCCACGCCGTACCATGCCTGCCTCCTCGTCGTTTCACCACCAGAACCGGTTCCGCCACCACCACATCAGCCCCCACACCACGGCGACGACGAGCCCGATGCCGCCGGCAACCAGCATCACGGGCAGCCAAATCCTGCCCAGAACGCACAACGTCATCTCGACGCATACGGCGCTTACCAGCAGCGATAGCGCGCCGACGAGTAGCCTCGTAGATCGGTTGTTCGTCCCACCACCAGACATCAGTTCCTCCTCGTATCCGTTTCATCGCTGCAGTCCCCCAAGCTGTTTCATTCCGTCCTGATTACGGCCGGTATCGCTAGGCACCGGATACCCCGGAATGACAATGTCAGCATCAATCTGATTACCCCACACCGACCAATCCGCCCGCGATTCCGGACGCCGGCGCGCAAACAATTCCAGAAACGGTCCCCGCGACACCCGCTCGATAACCGCGAACTGCTCAGCCGGTTTACGGGAATGCTCCCGCACCGGCGCGGTGAACCACGTCGGCTGCGACCGGAAATTCACCGGCTCTCGACCACGCGTACAAAACAACAACTGCTCCGTAGCATTACGCAAGGAATACCGCCCACCCAACCCCAGCCGGAACTTGACCCACGTCAGCGGCGAGCGCACCGTGAACCCCCACGCCTCCGCCACCCCATAGGCCTCCCGGAGCAGGCCATTCGTCGTCCACAACCACAAATGCGCATCCGCTCCCACCAAACTCGCCACCGGCAACCGCCTGATCTGCTCCAAACTCATCACCGGATAGTGGTTCCCACTCGACTGACCCGGCCACGGCGGATCCGCCAACACCGTCCGGAACTGCTTGTCACAACCTGCATACTGCATACAACCTCCTCCTTCTTCATTACAATTGGTTACTGCCAGCACCCCGGATATACCTCGTCTCAGCCCGGCACCTCCGGAAGACGGCATCCGCCCGGGGCGCTACCTGTATTACGACGCACTCAACCCGAGAAAACAACCATCCAATCGGACACAATTCCCACCGATCGGACACCCCAACCACCCAGCCCCACCACAGAAATAGCAGGGCATATTCAGCAATTAAGGGACACAAAAACCGCTATTGTAGAAAACGCAACACCCAGCCACCAACCACACCCTCACAAGCAGCCGGATGCCACGCTCTCAACCATCACGACCGGCGCCGCAACTCCTCAACCACCCGCCGCATCATCTCCCCCTGAACCCGGAAAGCCTGCTGCCTGAGCCGCCCAGCCACCAGGCTGGCCTCACGCTCAATACGCCGCCGCTCCGCCCGAGCCCGCTCCTTGGCCAACCGCCGCTCATCCCGCCACCCCTCCACCAACCCCCACACCACCACTCCCAACCCCACCAGCCCGAGGACCGCCACACCAACCACCCCGAGGACTGCCAGGCCGGTCACTGGAACCTCGCAATAGCCTGCGCCGCCCCAGTGGCATACGCACCCAACAACGCCTCCAAATACGGCGCACTCTCCGGCGCAACCTGCACCAACGCCTGACCAGTCATCACCAGATTCCCAACATTGCCCATCGCCTGATTCGTCAACTCCGCCCGAGCCGAATCAACCGCCCTGACCACATCACCTCGACCAGCCGTCCACTCCACCTCACGCTGCACCGCCCGAGCCAACCCCCGTGGCCGTCCACCCGACCCGGTCACCGACGACACCAACCCAGACCCAGCCGCCCGAGCCGACCCAACACCAAACCCAGACGCAGGGATCAGATTCGACATGAGAACTCCTTCCACACCACCCGCCACCACCAAGCAGCGGATCCGGTGTCACTCGCGTTAGAAGCCGGTTTGACTTCACACCCCAAGTCCAACCCACAACCCAGGGGCCTGTCGTGACATGAAAGTGACAACTCACCAAGACAGGTCATCGGGGTGGCAGAATCCATGACCATGGAGCCTCCCGGGTACGTTGCCAGCGAGCCGTTCGTGCCGCCCATCGACCCGACCGTGGTAGCTGCCGTCCACGCCGAGCTACTGGCGCTGCGGAGCGGGCACGGTCAACTGACAATGTCCAAACTCAGCGGCTGCCCCCATCTGGTTCAGCTGTGCGGTGAAGGTGACCTGGTCGAGGCGTTCATGATGCTTGGGCGAGAACTTGTCCGCTACGCAAAGGGCAACAAGTACGAAGCCGCTGCCGCATTGAGCCTGTCCAGCCCCGCCGACACCGTCCTCGACCGCTTCACCATGACAGCCGAACACTTCGACTACCAGGACCAACGCACCATCCGACGCTGGTCAGACCGAGGCCTTGGGCGCATCGCGGAAGACCTGGCGGCCATCGCCAACGTACGCGGCAGACTTGGACGCGAGCTGCTCACCCTGACCCTCCAGGACACTCCCGATGACCGCCACCAGCTGATGATCGACCAGATGGACTTCGCCCAACTCGATGGTGAACCGCCCTCCGTGACCATCTGGATCTGGCACGACGAGGACAACGCCGACCAAGCAGCCCCCGACCTGACAAGCACCAACTCACGCCACGCCAAAGACGGCAGCTACCGCAACACCCGCTGGCACATCACCCTGCCACCACTCGGCCAACTCTTGGCCGACCTCGAACACCGCCACCGCACCAACAAACTCATCACCATCGCCGTACAAGGCCGCTCCGCCCCAGCCCGCACCGCCATCTGGCGCAACGAAGCCACCCTCCCCGAAGGACTCCGCGTAGAAATGGTGGTGCACCGGACGATGGTGATGGTAGAGCTGGAGACCGTCCGGCTGGGAGGGTACTGAGAGCAGAAGGTAGGGTTGCAACACAACCTTCGGGCTACCACTATTGGCCTCTGGCAAGGGGAAATGATGCACAAGTTAGGATTAGTGAGTATGAGAATCTACTCTCCAGAAGACTTTGACCCCGATCCTGTGACTGACACACCACCCCTTCAGCTGCAAAGAGCTCCTATACGTGAGTTTCGTCGGCTACTTCCTAAGCGCGGTGCGGGTGTAGTATGCTGACTTACAAGGCACCTTCGAGCGGGCAGCCGTGCGAGGTTATGATGTCTTGACGCCGGACTAGTAAGACAGTCAACAATATCGCGCGCTGTTTAGGAAGAAGAAAATATAGCGATAACATAGTATGTTAGGAGGCTACCTTCTGTGGGATACGTTACGTATATTGATCGGCAATTTCTTATAGAAGTTGCTACAGGCATCCTAGGATCATCAGTGTCTGTGGTAAAAACAGAGTCGACGAAGGCAGGGATTAGTTTTAGCGTGATCTTCAATCATGAATCTGCGCGAGCGCATGGTTCCGATGTTCGAATCGCTGACTTGATGCCAGAACAACTGGCGAATGCAACTTTGAAGGTAACGCCTGAAACCTATACATCCGTCGACAGCTTGTATCCGCACCTACTCCCGGGTGATTCCAGCCGCTTGGAGCCCGGATCTCCTGTAGCCATACAGGACGCGAAGCTGACTATTGAGGGATCCGTGCTACGAGCGGCTGGGGAGGAGTGTGCTGTAGCTCAGATCCGAGGAATTAAGTTCCGTTTGCGTGGTTTAATACCAGAACAGGACCTACCGACGATTCAAGAACTCGTTGATCAGCCAATTTCCCTTCTTGGGGCACTGCGGTACGTTCCTCCGTATCGCCTATCAGGGGCAAATGCACTTAATGTTGCAGTTCGTGTGGCGGCGATATGGCTGCAATAGACGTTCGTGCAGTATGCATCCATGCGCACAACGCATGGCGTGACATGTTCGTGGAATCTATACGCTCTATCCGCTCACGAGTTCGTTATGCTCATCTCGAGAAGTCTCTTTCCATGAGTCGCGTCCGTAGGATGTTCGAGAAGTATGATCGAACCTCAGACTCTGATATGGTAGCCGCCCGCTCTCGTTGCTATCGGCCGCTCATGACCTATGTGTATCGTACATTGCAAGCTCATCAAGAGACTCGGACTCTCCGTGTCCTGGATTTGGGCTGCGGCACAGGTGTATTACTCTCTCAACTGACCGAGAGGTTATCGTACGAATTCAAGTACGTAGGATACGATATAGACCGTCGGCTAATTTCGACACTCTCGGGAATGAATCATCAAGAGAATGTGCTCTTTACTAGCGAACTACCTCGGGAGGAATTTGACTTTGTTATTGCCGTGAATTCCTTGTGCTACATGAATGCCGAGGAGCTGTCCAAAACTCTTGCTGCTCCCTTTATGGCAGAGTGTCATCTCGTTATAATTGAACCAGTCCCTTCATGGCTTTGGGAGTCTCGGTTTGCTGACATTCAGCTCGCTTTGCGGATGCCTGGGCAGCTGATAAAGGTTGCGAGCGGTTATGGTTTTTCGATCGTAGAATCTCCAATGCTCTCTTATGTTGGAAGACTTGGGAATAGGTACTTTCTTCCAGTTGCATGGGCGGCCCACCTTTCCTCGGTGTCAAGAATTCGATAGAATGGATAATGATGATCTTGTCAAAACTCGTTCAATTCCACAATGAAGCAAACGTTGGCGTCTTTTTGCGTGGGATTCATTCGATTGGGAATGGGTGGTGGTATGCCCAAGGGCAGTCGGGAATTGACGACTGCTACTGGAACTACGCTTACCGCGTTGATGGGAGGGCGCCTTCGAAGGGGGACATGGCGCAGATATCCACCTACTGTAGGCAGTACGGATATCCTCTCAACATCTGGACTACGGATTCGCTTAACGACGTGTCCTTTTCTCTGGAATCTCGTGAAGCATGGATGGTCTTGGTCAACAACACTGCGCTAACAGGCTATTCCACCACCGATTCCTCGGGAGCTTCCATCACGATCGTGGCTCGGCCCGATAAGGATATGTTGATGGTCTTCGAGGCTGCGTATGGCACTTCCGAGGAGGAGGGCGAGGGGATTGGCTATTCTGGGCTCCCCTTTGCATATGTGCGGTCGTATGCACAACAGGAGCCCAAGCCTCCGTTGATTCATGCCGTACATAGCAAGGTTACGGTAGACGGTCGGTGTGTCGCAGTCGGCTCGGCCCTGATTGGGCCAGATGTTGGGGCGATCTACTCGGTAGGAACAGCCCCTGATTCCAGAAGAAAAGGCTACGGCTCTCTTGCTACAAAAGCAATAGTGCGTGAGGTAAACGCGCGGTTTAAGCACGACAATCCTACAATTCTGCTGCAGACTGAAGCGGACTCGCCAGTGGAGGAGATGTACTCGTCTCTAGGGTTTGAAAGAGTGACTTGTGGAAATTTGTATAGTAGAATGTCGACCAGGTCGTGAATCTGCCATCATCGGTTCCTAACGCGCCATCACTGATTAGCTTCATCTTTCCTGGGCTGATTTTGTTCAGCAGTTTCTTGCTCTATGAGGCGGATTGGCTTGAGCGGCTTGGCTTGATCCTAACCATTGTGATTATCGCTTCCGGGTGGACTTCGTACGGCTTAGTCGGAGAGACTACATACAATGATGTGCTGTTCATTGGGGACGTGGGGCTAATTGCTTCTTATGTAGTCCTGATCAGGACCTCAGCCGAGCTTAATTATTCGCTATCTTCGATTCAAGCACTTTTTGCTATAAGCTCTGCAATATTTTTTTTCTACTCTGTGTGGGGGTGGGGAGCTCTTGCATTTATACACGGGAAGTCCGCCAGTAGTAGGCGACATTTTTTGACCTTCGTTGTGCTCAACCTAGCGATCTCCGCAACATTCCTGTTGGTATCTGTGCCCTATCTTGGCCGCTTCGTTCCAATACCGGCCTTGATCGTTCTCTATTTTGCTACCTGGCTCGGGGTGCTGATCTTGTGGCATTTCGGTCGAATCCGTTCAGCGGTTAAGGAGGTATATTCTGGTGCTCGTAAATCCCAATAATGTGGAGGTTCTCAAGAAAGCATTGAGTGATGCTGCGCCAACGGGTTCATTCCTCCCTGCAGTGTATGTTCTTGAACTCACAGGAGTTTGTGATCTTGCATGTATCATGTGCCCCCATGATCGCATGCGCCCCAGTCGAAAAAGCCACATTCCTCTTAATAGATTTAAATATATCCTTGATCTTATCGCGCCTACGGCTGAACTTGTAATGTTCTATTTCATGGGTGAATCGACGCTTCATCCTGACTTTAGTGATGCCATGAAGATGGCTCGTGAGAAGCTCAAGGGGCGTATAGTCATTAGCTCAAACATGGCTCACGTCTCAGGGCGTGATCTTGAGGCGATGGCCGAATTTGCAGATCTCGTAATATGTCCGATTGATCGCTGGTCGCAGCGTAGTTATGAGGCTATTCGGCGCGGAGCAAATTTCAATGCCGTGGTGTCCAACGTGAAGCGCCTTTGCGAGCTCTCTGTTGATAGAGGAGTGAAGGTAGTTCCTAAATTGCTCGGCCTGACTCTTGGGTCCACGAAGGGCGGATCATTGGACGAAGGCGAAGTTCGCTCTTTCGAGGATTATTGGCTCTCACTTGGGGCTACTCCGCTGGCTGGCTGGGTGAGTACTTGGGCTGGCCAAATCCCATCCCTGGGGCGGCACTTATCAATTCCTGTACCGGTGATTTCACAGCCACGTCAGGCATGCGCAGACCTGTGGTTCAAGATGGTTATTCTTCATTCGGGGGATGTGGTCCTGTGCTGTAATGATTATGATGGCTCCCATATTGTCGGAAGTGTTTTGTCGAGTGGAGTTGCTGAAGTATGGCACAGTGCAAGGATTATTTCTTTGCGGGAAAATCATGCTGAGGGACATTTTGCGTGCACTGCCCTATGTCGGGGGTGTCGTGAATGGGCAACTCTTTCGGAGCTCGATTGTTATTTGAGGCTGGAATACAATGATCTTTTCGTGGTGTTCTAGGGTCCGGGCGCAGGTGGTCTTGTTCTCGAGTCTTAGGTGTGATGAGTTTCTGTCTTATTTCTTTGGGCCTGGCGTCCGTGGCAATTTTACTCTTTGGTTATTTATGTGGGATATCTTGAAGTACTTTGAGAGGCGTGGCATTGTTCGGTGTAGATGGGGTGGGGCAATTGTTATTGGGTTTTCGCCGTACCATCTGTTTGATCTGGATAGAATGTCATGGCTAACGCGACTGGCGATCAGGATATGCCCGTCGTCGATTCGCGAGAGATGGAAGGAGGCTTATCCATTCAAGAATTTCATGCCAAGGTATCCCTGTGTCTCTATCGTATACCTTGGCGTACTTCGCAGAAAACGCACTTCGGGTGTTGCGACTCGGCTTGTTAGGGATTTTGCTCTCGTTCACAAGCTTCCGATCATTGCTGAAACTGGGTCGAACTTGATGGTCGAAATCATGACTAGCTGGGGTTTCCAATGTCAAGAGTCGGCTAAACTCGGAAATGGGCACAATGTCCACTTGCTCGTCCGGCAGCTGTAACAGCTCGTAGAGCCTTGACTTCTATCGCCTGTGAATGATGAGGCTTATTCATGGGGTGTAAGCGAAGATGAGTCCGGTGACGGCTTGTATTGTGGTTTCGAAGGTGTTGTAGGGGC
>ERZ773008.1198-NODE-1198-length-18416-cov-4.371766_pt1 | contig 18416 bp, 12 predicted proteins | sample MGYA00580664_ERZ773008 | MGnify/ENA primary metagenome ERZ773008 (study PRJEB29015, sample SAMEA2738016) | human oral metagenome | biome: human oral; feature: human-associated habitat; material: dental | place: China | collected 2048 ... | reverse complement strand
GGCGCTGCTGCAACGCCGCCTGGCCGCGCTGGATGCGCGGCAGTGGCAGGTGCTTCAGTACCAGTTCATCAACCAGCCCAACTGCCCGCCCGTGTGCTTTGGCATCGGCAAAAAAGCGCCGGAGCGCGGCTGAGAGCATGGCCCGGCGGCCCTGCTTATTCAAAAGAAGGAGCAAATTCAAGGGGCATCAAATGCCGGGCAGCGCAATATCCACTGGGACAACTTGCTATTGATAAAGGAGCTAAATAGCAGGCAGAGCAGCCGCCTTCCCGCCTGCTCATGGCTCAAACAGCGCCTGCGCCTTGCTCATCCCCATCCGCCTGGCCGGCATTCCCGGGCGGGGCGTGAACAGCCCCCTGCTGGTCTGAAGCGGACGGCGCGCCGCCCTCCGGCGCATCAGCGGCATCGGACGCTGAAGGCGGACCGAAACTGGCCAGCGCCTGCCCCATGCGCACGCCCTGGCCGGGCAGCAGGCCCTCGGCAAAGCGCAGCTGCGCCTCGCGCGGCCACAGCAGGATGACCGTGGAGCCAAGCAAAAAGCGCCCCATCTCCGCGCCCTGCGCCAGCGTCAGCGCGCGCTCGTCGCGGTAGCGCCACTGGCGCGGGTAATAGGTGCGCGGCGGGTTCACCGTGCCGTGCCACACGGTGGCCATGCTGCCGACGATGGCGGCGCCCACCATCACCAGCGCCAGCGGGCCGCAGGCGGTGTCGAACACGCTGATCACGCGCTCATTGCGTGCAAACAGGCCCGGCACGGCTTCAGCCGTGGCGAAATTCACCGAATACAGATCGCCCGGCACGTAAATCATCTGCCGCAGCCGCCCCTCGCAAGGCATGTGGATGCGGTGGTAATCGCGCGGGCTGAGGTAGATGGTGGCGAAGTGCCCGCCATTGAACAGGCCCGCCAGCGCCTCGTCGCCGCCCAGCAAGGCCGTGGCGCTGTAGTGATGCCCCTTGGCCTGAATGAGCTGCCCCAGCTGTATGGGGCCAAGCTGGCTGATGACGCCATCTGCCGGGCACACCCAATCGGCCTGCGCCAGCGGGCGCGCGCCTTCGCGCAAGGCGCGGGCGAAAAAGTCATTGAACGTGGCGTAGCTGGCAATGTCCGGATTGGCCGCCTCGCTCATGTCCACCTTGTAGCGGGCGATAAAGCGGCGAATGAGAAAAGGCGCATGCGGCCCCGGCCTGCGGGCCAGCCAGCCCGCCAGTTGGGTGAGCAGGCGCTTGGGCAGCAGGTGCTGGGCGGTAACGGCTAGGTTCATGGCAGTGGCTGTCGGAAAAAAGCGGATTGTCCTTGCAGACGCCTTGCAAAAGGAGAAGGCAGCGGGCCAGCCATGACCCGCGCCGCTTCAAAACAGACCTTGGGCCATCAGCCCTTGAACCCGTTCACCGCCTAAGTGCGATGGGCGGCAGGCCGCAATGGGCTGCAAAACCTGTTCAAAGCCTGGCCGTAGAGGCGCGAAAAGCGCGAACAGGCTGCCGGCGGGTTTTCACTCGCGCAAGCTCTCCACCGCGCCGGAGACGGCAATTTTTCCCTGCGCCAGCAAGGCGCGGTGCTTGTCCAGGCGCCGCAAGTCATAGTAGTAATTGACCATCAGCCCCCAGGACTGCTTCAGGCCCTTGGGCGACGGATCGCCCAGCCAGTTGATGCGCTCCACGCGCGCGCCGTTGCCCAGGTGAAAGCGCGCCACGGCGTCCAGCGGGCGCTTTTGCGCGTCCGTCTCGCGCCCCAGGTAGCGCGCAGCCGCCGCCAGCAGCCAGCGCGCCAGGGGCGACTTTTCATCCAGCGCCGCCACGCCCTCCAGCGCCTTGAGCAGCGCCTCGGCCGTCACATCGCCCTTATCGCCTTTATCGCCCTTACCAGCCGCGCCCAGCTGCCGCGCCAGCGCCTGGCGCGAGCGCGAGCTGGCCGCTTGCAGCAGCTCGCCAGCATGAGCCTGCACCCAGCCGCGCAAGCCGGGGATGGGCGAGAGCGTGGCAAAGGTCTTGATCTGGCCGAATTCGGCGCGCAGCGCCTCCACCACGCGCTTGATGAGCGAATCGCCAAAACTCACACCTTTGAGGCCCTGCTGCGTGTTGCTGATGGAATAGAAGATGGCCGTATTGGCGCGGCTGAGATCGGCGTGCGCGGCGCTTTCATCCAGCAGCGGCGGGATGCTGGCGGCCATGTCTTGCAGCAGCGCCACCTCCACAAAAATGAGCGGCTCGCCCGGCAGGCGGGGGTGAAAAAAGCCGTAGCAGCGGCGGTCTTCGTCCAGGCGGTTTTTGGCGTCGGCCCAGCTGGTGATGTCGTGCACCGCCTCGTATTTGATGAGCTTTTCCACCAGCGCCGCAGGCGACTGCCAGCTGATGCGCTGCAAGTCCAGAAACGCCACGTCAAACCAGGTGGAAAACAGCGCCTGAAGCTCGGCATCGAGCGCCAGCAGGCGCTTGTCGCTCTTGAGGGCGGGCAGCAGCTCGGCGCGCATGTCCACCAGAAAACGCATGCCGTCAGGAAAAGCCGCAAAGCGCTGCAACAGCCGCGTGCGCGGCGAAACGAAAGCGCGGCGCAAACGCACTTCGGCCTGGGCCTCGGCCGGCGTGCCCAGCGCGGCCTCATAGTCGCGCCGCGCCTCTTCCAGCATGCTCACGTCGGGGGCGAACTGCTCGCTCATCAGCAGCCAGCAATCGTGCCGCTGCTGCGCCGTGGCCCGCGCGTACCACTGCGCCACGCCAGCGGCCAGGCGCGCGCCTTCCACATCGCTAATCAGCGGATTGCCCACGGCCTGCAACTCGGCCAGTGTGCGGCGCAGCACGCGCGGCGACAGGGCCTCGCCCTGACGGCCCAAAAGCGAACCCAAGCGCTCGCGCATGGTGCGGGCCGTAGCGCTTTCGGCAGCGGGAGACAAAGCCGGACCAGCCGTCTTTTTCATAGCAAACCTCCTGGTTTTTTGAACACAAGAGCGCCCAAGGCGCGCTCAAGGAAAACAGCTCCCGGACAAGATATATCCGTTTTCTTCTTCAGGCACAGGCGGAGTTTCCCTAGGTGCCCTTTTGCAATCTCCTGCACGGCAGGGCCAGAAACGCGAGATGAATGAACTGCCAGCGCCAATGCAAAGCGCCGTGGCGATGAATGCTGATGGCAGCTTCAGCGCTCAGCGTGCCCGCGCTGGATGGGCGGACGCTCTTGGGCTTGAGCGGCTTGCTGGGCGGCTTGGCGGCCAGCCGTCAGCGCAGGGAATGAGAAGCTCAAGCAAGGCTTTTTTGCTCCTTGATTGATAGCGATATGTCCTAGGAAATACAGCGCGAACGCCGATTTCAATGACCTGTATTCGCTCCTCTTTTTAATATGGAAAGAGCTTGCAACGCTCCAGCGGCAAGCGCATAAAAAAGCCGGCGCAGCTTTCGGAAGCTGCGCCGGCTTTTTGAATAAAGAGATGCGAAAACGGAAACTGCTTGGCGCGGCTGGCGGGGATCGAACCCACGACCCTCGGCTTCGGAGGCCGATACTCTATCCACTGAGCTACAGCCGCAAGGGGGCGGATTATCCCCGATTCAGAAGCTGGCCTGGTAGCGCAGTTGCAGGAAGTTTTCGCCTGGATTGGGGCGTTTGATGCCAGCGTTGGAGACGTGCTGGATGCGCAGCACGAATGCGTGGCGGCGCTCTGCGTCCAGCCACAGGCCCGCGCCCGCGTGCGAGGCGAAGTTGTAGCGGGTGCTCATTTCGCGGCGGCGGTTGGCGTAGTGCCGGTCGGTGAGCGAAAAGCCGATGCCCAGGTCAAAAAACCAGCGCGAGGCGGCCGTTGGGCTGGTGCGCAAAGTGGGCGTGATGCCAAGGGTGGTGGCATGGGCGTAGCCTGCGGGGCCGCCGTCTTGGCGGCGCGCGGCCCAGTGGGCCAGCCAGGCGTCCCAGTAGCCCTGCCAGTGCCAGCCGCCCCATTGGCGCTGAAAGCCCTGCCAGGGCAGCAGCACGCCGATGGTCTGGCTGTGCGCGGCGTGCGGCGAAGCGCCAAGCTGCGCGTAAACGGCATAGGGCTGGCTGGCCGGGAGCGCGTCGGTTTGGGACGGCTGCGCAGGTTCAGCCGTGGCGGACCAGGAGGCCAGCAGGCTGCAAATGATGAGCGTGATTTGGCGTTTCATGAGCTTGCGGGTTTTGCGCATGGGAAAGGCGCAAGGCAGGGCAGTTTTGCAAGCCGCCCAGCGCTGCGTCAACCATAACGGGCGCGACTTGCGAGAGTTGGAGCGCATGGGGGCGAAACAGCCACAGCTGCGTCAGGCCCAGCAGGGTGGATTTGAGATGGATGGAGGCCAGCGCCACGTCCAGATCGGCAGGCAGGCGCTTTTGCGCCACGCACATTTGCAGCGCCGTGTGGATGTTTTGCTGCCACATGTCGAAGTAGCGGGTCATCACGGCGACGATGGCGGCGTTTTCTTCGGTGTGCTCGCACTTGAGGTGCAGCACGCTGCTGAATTTGCGGTAGGCCTCGTCGCGCTCCAGGCGCTCGAAGCTGGTGAGAAACGCCTGCCGCAAACTTTGCAGCATGTCGGCGGCATTGCGGATGTCGGCCTCCAGCTGGCTGCTGACCACATCGAAGATGCGGGCGAACAGCGCATCAAACAAATCTTCCTTGTTTTTGAAGTGCCAGTAGAGCGCGCCGCGCGTGACGCCGGCGGCCTGCGCGATTTCGTGCAGCGAGGCGCGCGCGACGCCGCGCTGGTGGAAAACGTCCAGCGCGGCTTGCATGAGGCGTTCGCGCGTTTCTTGCGCCTGGGCTTTGGTTCTACGCATGGCTGACTGCAATACAAATCAGCGGGATTCTATACATGCGTTCATGGATGTATGTATTCAACGTAAATTGCAGGGTTTCCCCTTGAATTCCGGCGCAAACATTCATTCGTGTATGTATGATGCGCGGCTTCAGTATTTTTCTTCCGGCCGCGTCATGTGCATGGCGCGGCCCGTTTTTTCTCTTTCACGACATGCAGAAAGCAGGCAAGCAGATGAGCATCCGTCTTTCAAAACAACTGGGGCTGGCCGCGCTGGCGGTGGCCGCTGCCTTCACGCTGTCCGCGTGCAGCGAGAGCATCGCTGCGGAAGAAGGCGGGCAGCCCAAAAACGAACAAGCTGGCGGCCAGCCGAAAGAGCGTCCGGCCCCCGTCGTGGGCGTGGTGACGGTGCACGCCCGGCAGGTGGCCACGGCGGTGGATTTGCCGGGCCGCCTGGCCGCGCGGCGCGTGGCCGATGTGCGTCCGCAAGTGGGCGGCATCATCAAAAAGCGCCTGTTTGAAGAAGGCAGCCAGGTCAAGGCCGGGCAGGCGCTTTACCAGATTGACGATGCGGTGTATCTGGCCAATCTGGAAAGCGCCCGCGCGCAGCTGGCCACGGCGCAAGCCGCGCTGGCCAAGGCCAATGCGGATTTGACGCGCTACAAGCCGCTGGTGGCCGCCAGCGTGATCAGCCAGCAGGAATACGACGCGGCCGTGGCCTCCAGGCAGTCCGCGCAGGCCAGCGTGAAGGCGGCCAATGCGGCCATCCGCTCGGCGCAAATCAATGTGAATTACTCGCGCATCACGGCGCCCATTTCGGGCTATATCGGCCAGTCTTACGTGTCAGAGGGCGCGCTGGTGACGGCGGGAGACGCCAACAAGCTGGCAACGATTCAGCAAACGCACCCCATGTATGTGAACGTCACGCAATCGGCCGCCGAGGTGATGAAGCTCAAGCAGGAAATTGCCGATGGCAAACGCAAGCTGGTCAATGGCGCGGTGGAGGTGAGCATCAAATTTGAAAACGGTCAGGAATACGCCCACAAGGGCCGCCTGCTGTTTGCCGACCCGACGGTGGACGAGGCTACGGGCCAGCTGACTTTGCGCGCCGAAGTGCCCAACCCCGACAACGTGCTGCTGCCCGGCCTTTACGTGCGCGTGGGGCTGTCGCAGGGCGATATCGGCAATGCCTTTGTCGTGCCCCAGCAGGCCGTCACGCGCGGCAAGCAAGACACGCTGATGATCGTCAATGCCGAAGGCGGCATGGAGCCGCGCGTGATCACCATCGCGGGCCAGCAAGGCGGCGACTGGATCGTGACGGACGGCCTCAAGGATGGCGACAAAGTCATCGTGGAAGGCATCATGCTGGCGGGCATGAGCGGCTCGCCCAAAGTGCAAACGCGCGAGTGGACGCCTGGCGGCGGCGCGGCGCAGCCAGGCGCGGCAGCGGGCGCAGCGCCCGCGCAGCAAGAACAACAACAGCCGCAACAACAGGGCCGCTAAGCCGGCGCGTCAGGCAAAGGAGCATTCATGGCCCGTTTCTTCATTGATCGCCCCATCTTCGCGTGGGTGATCTCCATCTTCATCATCATCGCTGGCGTCATCGGCATCCGCAATCTGCCGGTTTCGCAATACCCGTCGGTGGCCGCGCCCACCATCCGGCTATCAGCCACTTATCCGGGCGCTTCCGCGCAGGTTCTGGAAGACAGCGTGCTGGCCGTCATCGAGCGCAACATGAACGGCATCGAGGGGCTGGACTACATGAGCACCAGCGCTTCGGCCAATGGCGTGGGCGAAGTCAGCCTGACCTTCACGCCCGAAACCGACGAAGACCTGGCACAGGTGAACGTGCAGAACAAGCTCTCGGAAGTCACGGCGCTGCTGCCTGCCACGGTGCAGCAAAACGGCATCACGGTGTCCAAATCGCGCTCCAACTTCCTGATGGTGCTCATGTTCGACTCCAAGGTGATGGAAACGGAGGACATCGCCGACTACGTGGAGCGCAACATCCGCCCTGAAATCCAGCGCGTGAGCGGCGTGGGCGAGGCGCGGCTGTTCGGCGCGCAGCGCGCCATGCGCGTGTGGGTCGATCCGAAAAAGCTGAAGAACTACAACCTCTCTTTCCTGGACGTGTCTTCGGCCATTTCGGCGCAGAACGCGCAGATTTCCGCCGGCTCCATCGGCTCCCTGCCTGCCGAGGCCGGGCAAACCATCACGGCCACCGTCACGGCGCAAGGGCAGCTGAGCACGCCGCAAGAGTTCGGCAACATCATCTTGCGCGCCACCACGGGCGGCGCCAATGTCTATCTGAAAGACGTGGCCCGCGTGGAGCTGGGCAGCCAGGGCTATGACACGTCCACGCGCCTGAACGGCAAGCAGGCCGTGGGCATGGCCGTCATGCTCTCCAACAGCGGCAACGCCATCGCCACGGCCACGGCTGTCAAAGCCAAGATGGAGCAGCTGCAGAAATTTTTCCCGCAAGACCTGTCCTGGTCAGCGCCTTACGACACCTCCACATTCGTCGGCCTGTCCATTGAAGCGGTGGTGCACACGCTGCTTGAGGCCGTTGTGCTGGTGTTTCTGGTGATGTTTCTGTTTTTGCAAAACATCCGCTACACGCTCATTCCCACCATCGTGGTGCCCATCTCGCTGCTGGGCGCATTTGCGGGCATCTGGTATCTGGGCATGTCCATCAATGTGCTGACCATGTTCGCCATGGTGCTGGTCATCGGCATCGTGGTGGACGACGCCATCGTGGTGGTGGAAAACGTCGAGCGCATCATGAGCGAAGAAGGCCTGCCGCCGCTGCAAGCCACCAAGAAAGCCATGGGCCAGATTTCCGGCGCGGTGATCGGCATCACGGCGGTGCTCATTTCCGTGTTCGTGCCGCTGGCCATGTTCAGCGGGGCCACGGGCAACATCTACCGGCAGTTCGCGCTGACCATGGCGCTGGCCATTGCCTTCTCGGCCTTTTTGGCCTTGTCGCTCACGCCCGCGCTGTGCGGCACGCTGCTCAAGCCCGTGCCCAAAGGCCATCACATGGAAAAAAGCGGCTTTTTCGGCTGGTTCAACCGGGGCTTCAGCGCCACCACGCATGGCTATGAAGGCATCGTGGCCCGCTTGCTGCGCCGCTCTTTGAGCCTGATGGTGGTTTATCTGGCGCTGGCCGCTGGCGCGGTGTGGGTGTACATGCGCCTGCCCACGTCCTTTCTGCCCAATGAAGACCAGGGCACGCTGATGGTGAGCATGCAGCTGCCCGCTGGCGCAACCAAGGCCCGCACCGACGCCACGCTGGCCACGGTCACACAGATTGCCACGTCCATGCCCGAAGTGGACAGCATGATTGGCGTTTCCGGCTTCAGCTTCACCGGCTCCGGCCAGAACATGGCCATGGGCTTTGTCATGCTCAAAGACTGGAGCCAGCGCAAGGCGCCGGGCAGCGACGCCGCCTCGGTGGCCGACAAGATCACCGGCGCCATGATGGGCATGGTGAAAGACGGCTTTGCCTTTGCCGTCAGTCCGCCTGCCATCATGGAGCTGGGCACCAGCTCGGGCTTCACGTTCTTCCTGCAAGACCGCAACAACAACGGCCATGCCGCCTTGCTGGCCGCGCGCAACAAGCTGCTGGGCCAAATGCGCTCCAGCAAAATGTTCAACGCGCAAAACACCCGCACTGGCGGCCTGGAAGACGCGCCCCAGCTCAAGATTGACATCAACCGCGCCGCTGCCGCTGCGCAAGGCATTGACTTTTCCAGCATCCGCTCCGTGCTGGCGATGGCGCTGGGCTCGTCCTACATCAATGACTTTCCCAACAACGGCCGCCTGCAACGCGTGATCGTGCAAGCCGATGCCTCTTCGCGCATGCAGCCCGAAGATGTTCTGGCGCTGACGGTGCCCAACTCCTCGGGCCAGGCCGTGCCGCTGTCTACCGTGGCCTCGGTTTCATGGGAAGAAGGCATGCAGCAAAGCCAGCGCTTCAACGGCTACCCGGCCATGCAAATCGCAGGCGCGGCCGCCAGCGGCTACTCCTCGGGCGAGGCCATGGCCGAAGTGCAGCGCATGGTCGATGAAATGGGCGGCGGCTACAGCCTGGAATGGGCGGAGCAGTCGCGCGAAGAAGTCAAGGGCAGCGCGCAAACCGTCATCCTCTACGCCTTCGCCATCCTGGCCGTGTTTCTGGCGCTGGCGGCGCTGTATGAAAGCTGGTCGATTCCGCTGGCCGTCATTCTGGTGGTGCCGCTGGGCTTTCTGGGCGTGGTGCTGGGCACAACGGGCCGCAACTGGTTCAACGCCGTGCCCACTTACCTCAATGACATCTACTTCCAGGTCGGCCTGATCACCGTGATCGGCCTGTCCGCGAAGAACGCCATCCTGATCATCGAATTTGCCAAAGACGTGCAAGAGCAAGGCAAAACCGCGCTGCAAGCCGCGCTGCAAGCCGCGCACCTGCGTTTCCGCCCCATTCTGATGACATCGTTCGCCTTCATTCTGGGCGTGGTGCCGCTGTATCTGGCCTCGGGCGCCAGCTCGGCCAGCCAGCGCGCCATCGGCACCTCGGTGCTGTGGGGCATGCTGATTGGCACGCTCCTGTCGGTGTTCTTCGTACCCATGTTCTACGTGCTGGTGCGCAAATTCTTCAAGGGCGGCAAAAAGGCGGCCGCGCCTGAAGCCGCGCTGGCCGCGTCTGCAGAATCCGAGCCGCAACACGGATGACCCCGCCTCAAGAGGATCCAACAACATGAACGACACCTCCACTTCCTTCATGCGCCGCCTGGCCGTGCCGCTGGCCGCCGCCCTCGTGCTGGCGGGCTGCTCGCTCACACCCCGATACGAGCGCCCCGCCGCGCCCGTGCCCGCGCACTGGCCCGGCGCGCAGCCCGCCGAAGGCGGCCTAGCCGAAGACCAGGCCCAAACCCTGGCCGCGCCCGACCTGCCCTGGGAACAGTTCGTGCAAGACGAACGCCTGCGCGAAATCATCCGCCTGGCGCTGCAAAACAACCGCGATCTGCGCGTGGCCCGCCACAGCGTCGAGCAAATGCGCGCCAGCTACCAAATCGCCCGCGCCAACCAGTTCCCCACGCTGGGCGCCAGCGGCAGCTACACGCGCTCTGCGCCCGCCACCATGCCAGGCGGCGCCAGCGTCAACTCCAGCGCCAGCCTGAGCGTGGGCATCACCGCGTGGGAAATCGACTTCTTCGGCCGCATCGCCGCCCTCAAGCAAGCCGCGCTGGCCCAGTATCTGGCCACCGAAGAAGCGCAGAAAAACACGCAAATCAGCCTCATCGCCGCCATCAGCAGCGCGTGGCTGTCGCTGCAAACGCACACCGAACTGCTGGCCCTGGCCGAACGCACGCTCGCCACGCGCGAAGAGTCGCTCAAACTCACCCGGCTGCGCCTTGACAACGGCGTGGCCACCGCGCTGGACATGCGCCAGGCCGAATCGCAGGCCGCCGCCGCCCGCGCCAGCCGCGCCGAGCAAAAGCGCCTGCGCGCCGAAGACCTGAGCAACCTGGCCCTGCTGGCAGGCCAGCCCATCGCAGAGCAACTGCTGCCCAAGGCCGATGAAACGCAGCTCTCGGGCTTTGCCGACGTGCCCGCCGGCCTGTCTTCCGACGTGCTGCTGCGCCGCCCCGACATCCGCCAGGCCGAGCAGCAACTCATCGCCGCCAACGCCAACATCGGCGCAGCCCGCGCGGCCTACTTCCCCACCATCAGCCTCACGGCCGGACTGGGGCGCGCCAGCAGCGACCTGGACGGCCTGTTTGGCAGCGGCGGCCAGCGCGCGTGGAACTTTGCGCCCGCCATCTCCCTGCCCATCTTCGACATGGGCCGCAACCGCGCAGGCGTGGAATCGGCGCAAGCCGCCCGCGACATCGCCGTGGCCCGGTACGAAAAAGCCATCCAGACCGCCTTCAAGGAAGTGGCCGATGCCCTCACCGCCCGCCAGGCGCTGGCCGAGCAGCTTCAGGCCCAGCAACAGCAAACCGACGCCGAACGCGAGCGCTACCGCCTCGTCGATTTGAGCTACCGCAACGGCGTGGCCAACAGCCTGGACCTGCTCGATGCCCAGCGCTCGCTCTTTGGCGTCGAACAAGCGCTGGCCCAAACCCGGCTGGCGCAGCGCGCCAACGAAATCACGCTCTACAAAGCCCTGGGCGGCGGCTGGAACCAGACGCAGCCTGAATCTGACCAAAAACAAGAAAAAGAAACGTCAAAAGAGTGAGAAAACGGGGTTTTTTCGCCTGGAACCTATAATTTGTTTCCTTCAGCGGGGCCTGAAGCCCAACATGGCTTCAGGCCCTGTTTTTCATCCTGACCCCGCCCTAAAAAGAGGCTGCCATGAGCGAAAACACGCAACCCACGTCCAGCGACCAGCCCGAATCTTTCAAATGGCTGCTATGGCCCGTCATTGCCGCCATCGTGGCGCTGACGCTCTTTAGCCTGACCCAGCCCGCTCCCGGCAGCTATGGCAGTCTCACGCGCAGCGACGAAGGGGCCGGGAGCGTCGATGCGCGCATCGCCAAAGTCGGCGCGCTCAACCTGGCAGGCCAGGCCGCCACGCAAACCGCCTCCGCTGAAGCCGCTGCCACGCCCGCTGAAGCGGCTGCGCCCGCGCCCGCCGCAGCCGCCACGGGCGAAGTGCCTGCCCTGTACAAGAAAAGCTGTGCCATGTGCCACGGCACAGGCGCAGGCGGCGCGCCCAAGGTGGGCGACAAGGACGCCTGGGCGCCGCGCATCGCCACGGGCATGGACGAACTCATGAAAGTGGCCATCAACGGCCGGGGCGGCATGCCCGCGCGCGGCGGCACCAAGGCCAGCGACGACGAGCTGAAAACCGTCGTCGAATACATGGTGGCGCATTCCCAATAATCCGCTCCCCCGAACCCCGGCTGCCTTCCAAAACCCTGTTCAGCGCCTTCCCGCAAAGGGCGAAAGCAATAAATCAGGATGGGCTGCCCTGGGGCAGGCCTGAATGCACGGCGATATTGGGATTGCCGGGAATGGATGGCCTCATGCCCTCAAACCGGCCCATCCGCCTTCCGCCCGTAATGGCTCCGCGCTCCTGACTAAAAACCGGCCCCAAGTCCGCCCGCGCAGTGCGAAAAGCGCGGCCTCGGGCGCTCTGCTCCGTTGCGGCTTCCCGGCAAACCGCAAGACCCGCCCGCGCCTTGCACGCCTCCCGCGATTTGCAGCCTTCGCATCACGGGCCGAATGCGAACAGGCCCGGGCACCCTCATCCTGCTTGCTTCCGGCTGGCGCTTGCAGGCGGCCAAAGCCGCTTGCAAGGATGAACAGCGGCGAGCTGGCTTTTCAGCTTTTCAATGCCCGTGGCGCGTGCAAGAACGTGCAAGAGGCCGCTGCGAAGACGGCATAGCCAGCGGCCTTTCTGACCATGCCGCTTGCAGCAGGTCCGGCCGCGCCGCTTCATTCATCCGCCGCAACGCTCCGCTCCGGGCGGCGTGAGCGATCCAGAACCCGCTGTCTGTTTTCCGGCCGCGCGTTGGCACGGGCGCTTTCGGCGGGCAAGGCTTCGCGCCATTTCTGCGCAACCCCTTCCGGCAAGCAAGGCGCGCCTCTGCGGGTTAAAATTAAATTTAATTTAATATGATGCCCGCCATGCTGATCTCCACCCTTTCCCTGCTTTCTGGCGGCACGGCGCATGCCTTGCCGCGCCGCGCTTTGCGCTGCGGGCGGCTTCTTGCGCGCGGCCTGGCGCATGCCATTCGGGTTTTCTGCCTGTGCCGGGCCGTGCGCTGCGCTTTGGGGCTGGCCGTTTGCGGGGCGGCGCTGGCGCTTTCCGCCTGCTCGAAGGGCGGGGCGGGCGATGGCGCGCTCACGCTGTACGGCAATGTGGACATCCGGCAAATCGCGCTGGCGTTTGAAGGCTCCGGCCGCGTGCTGGAAATGGCCGTGGACGAAGGCGCGCGCGTGCAGGCCGAGCAGACGCTGGCCGTGCTGGACACGCAGACGCTGGCTTTGCAGGCTGTGCAGGCGCGCGCGCAAATCGAGGCGCAGCGCCAGAGCTTGCGCAAGCTGGAAAGCGGCACGCGCCCGCAGGAGGTGGCGCAGGCGCAAAGCCGCGTGGCCGCCGCCCGCGCCGATGCCGCCAGGGCGCGGCAAGACCTGGCCCGGCTGCGCCAGCTGGCTGGCGGCGGCGCGGCCAGCCGCCAGGCGCTGGAGCACGCGCAGACCGCCGCGCAGGTGGCCGAGGCCAAAGTCCGCGAAACGCAAGAGGCGCTGCGGCTGGCGCAGATTGGCCCGCGCGAGGAAGACATTGCCGCCGCCCGCGCGCAACTGAAAGCCGCCGAGGCCGCGCTGGCCCTGCTGGAGCATCAGATTGAGCAGGGCGCACTGCGCGCGCCCGTCAGCGCCGTAGTGCGCGCGCGCCTGCTGGAGCCGGGCGACATGGCCAGCCCCCAGCGGCCCGTCTACACGCTGGCGCTCACCCAGCCCAAGTGGGTGCGCGTGTATGTGGCCGAGCCGGATCTGGGCCGCGTGGCCCCCGGCATGCCCGCCGCCGTCACGACCGACAGCCAGCCGGATCAGCCCCTGCGCGGCACGGTGGGCTACATCGCCTCCGTGGCCGAATTCACGCCCCGGCAGGTGCAAACGGCCGAGCTGCGCACCAGCCTCGTCTATGAAGTGCGCGTGCAGGTGGATGACCCGGCCGACGCCTTGCGGCTGGGCCAGCCCGCCACCGTGCGGCTGCAAGGCGCGCCTGCCGCCGGCCAGCCTGCCCGTGCGCCCGCTGGCGGGCAGCCGTGAGCGGATTCATCTTCGCCCGCCTCCATGCCCTCCGCTGGCCAGCCCGTCCGGCTGAAGGCCGGGGCGCGCCGCCAGATGGCATCAGAAACAGGAGCAAATTCAATGGGGCTGAAATGCCTTCTTGCGCAGTTTCCACTAGGACATCATGCTATTGATACAGGAGCGAAATGATGCCGCCTGGCCCATCTGCCGCCTGCGCTGCGCGCACCCCAATCCGCCCGTTTCGCGGCGGGCGGGCCGTGCCCGGGCTGTAACGCCATGAGCTTCATCGTCCAGGCCCAAGGCATCAGCAAGACCTTCGCCGCGCCCGCAGGCGGGCGGCTGCACGCGCTGCGCGAGGTGTCGCTGCAAGCGCGCGCGGGGCAGCTCACGGCGCTGGTCGGGCCGGATGGCGCGGGCAAAACCACCCTCATGCGCCTGCTGGCCGCTCTGCTGGCGCCTGACGCGGGGCGCCTTGCCGTGCTGGGCCATGAGCTGGGCCAGGGCGGCGCGCGCCAGCCGCAGGCCGTGCAAAGCCGCATCAGCTACATGCCGCAGCGCTTTGGCCTGTATGAAGACTTGAGCGTGCAGGAAAACCTTGACTTGTATGCCGATCTGCACGGCGTGCCGCCCGCCGTGCGCGGCGCGCGCTACGCCCGGCTGCTGGAGATGACCGGCCTGGCGCGCTTTACCGGGCGTCCGGCGGGCAAGCTCTCCGGCGGCATGAAGCAAAAGCTGGGCCTGGCCTGCACGCTGGTGCGCTCGCCCGATTTGCTGCTGCTGGACGAACCCAGCGTGGGCGTCGATCCTCTCTCGCGGCGCGACCTCTGGGCCATCGTGCAGCAGCTGGTGGAGGCCGAGGGCCTGAGCGTCATCGTCAGCACCGCCTACATGGACGAAGCCGCGCGCTGCGCCCAGGTGTTCGTGCTGCACCAGGGCCGCGTGCTTGCGCAGGGCGCGCCGCAAAGCCTGCGGGAAAAGGCGGCGGGGCTGACCTGCACGGCCTGGCCGCCCGCCGGACAGCCCCCGCGCCAGTTGCAGGCGCGCCTGATTGACGCGCGCCGCCTGATCGCCGACGCCGTGCCCGCTGGCGGCGCGGTGCGCTACATCCGCCAGCCCCATGCCAGCGCCGCCGATATGGCTGCGCTGCTGCAAGGCGCGGCCACGCAGCCGCGCCCGGCCGGGCTGGAAGACGCCTTCATGCTCCTGCTGCGCCAGCATGAAGACGGCGCGCAGGCTGGCGAGGGCGCGGCAGCGGAAGCGGCGGCGAAGCCGGAAGCGGCGCAAGCCGCCGCAGAAGCCGCCGCAAACGTAGCCGCCAAAGAGCGCCCCGCCATCGCCGTGCGCGATCTGGTGCGCCGCTTTGGCGGCTTCACGGCGGTGGCCAGCACTTCGTTTGAGGTGGCGCGCGGCGAAATCTTCGGCCTGCTCGGCCCCAACGGCGCGGGCAAGACCACCACTTTCCGCATGCTCTGCGGCCTGCTGCCGGCCACCAGCGGCCAGCTTGAGGTGGCGGGGCTGAACCTGCGCACGGCCCGCGCCCAGGCGCGGGGGCGCATCGGCTACGTCTCGCAGAAATTCGCCCTCTACGGCAACCTGAGCGCGCGCGAGAACCTGACATTTTTCGGCGGCGCCTATGGCCTGCGCGGGCGCGAGCTGAGCCGCCGCGTGAGCGAGAGCCTGGCCGAATTCGGCCTGGACGGCAGCGCCCCCAGCGGCCTGCTGCCCGGCGGCTACAAGCAGCGCCTGGCGATGGCCGCCGCCCTCATCCACCGCCCGCAAATTCTGTTTCTGGATGAGCCGACCAGCGGCATCGACCCGCTGGCGCGCCGCGCTTTCTGGCGCGCCATCACCGCGCTGGCGCAAGGCGGGGTGACCGTCATCGTCACCACCCATTTCATGGAAGAGGCCGAGTACTGCGACCGCATCGCCATTCAGGACGCGGGCCGCCTGCTCGCGCTGGGCACGCCGCAGCAGGTGCGCCAGCTGGCCGGCGGCGCGCCCGATATGGACAGCGCCTTCATCGCCATCGTCGAGCAGGCGCGCGCCAGCGCATCAGAAACAGAAGCAAATTCAGGCAAGGAAAAAAGCCGCTGGCGCTTATTCCACCAGGACACATTGCTATCAAGAAAGTAGCGAGAAAAATGCCTTCCCCAGACTCGATCCTGAAAGCGGGCCTCATGACCGCATCGCCTGCTTGCTGCATTCGCGCCGCGCGGGCGGCAGGCGGGCCGCTGCAATGAGCGCCCCGCTGCCTGCGGGCGGCTTTTTGCGCCGCCTGGCCGCGCTCACGCGCAAGGAGACGCGGCAGATGCTGCGCGACAAGAGCAATCTGCTCATGGGCCTGCTGCTGCCGCTGGCGCTGATATGGCTGTTTGGCTACGGCCTGTCGTTTGACGTGAACCGCGTGCCGGTGGCCGTGGTGCTGCAAGACCCGGCCCCGGCGGCGCGGCAGGCGCTGGCCGGGCTGCAAGGCTCGCGCTACTTTGACGCGCGCTGGATGACGGACATGCACGCCGCCCGGCAAGCCATGCGCCAGGGCGAGGTGGACGCCATCGTGCAGGCGCCGGGCGGCGCGGCGGTGCAGCTCATTCTGAACGGCCTGGACGCCACCACGGCCAGCGCGGTGGAAGGCTACGTGGAGGCGGCGCTGGCGCTGCCCGCCGCGAAAGAAGCCGGCCGCGCCGCCGCCCGCACGGGCGCGCAGGCCGCGCGGGTGGAAGTGGTGCAGCGCCTGTGGTTCAACGAAGCGGGCATCAGCGTCTGGTATCTGGTGCCGGGGCTGGTGGTGCTCATCCTCACGCTGATCGGGGCGTTTCTGACTTCGCTGCTGATCGCGCGCGAATGGGAGCGCGGCACGCTGGAGGCGCTGTTCGTCACGCCCGCGCGGCCGCTGGAAATCGTGCTGTCCAAGCTTGCGCCCTGGCTGCTGGTGGGGCTGGCGGATGTGGCCATGTGCCTGCTGGCAGCGCGCCTGACCTTTCACGTGCCCATGCGCGGGCCGCTGGCGCTGGTTTTGGCGGCGGCGCTTCTCTATCTGACCGTGTCGCTGCTGCTGGGGCTGTTCATCTCGGGCGTCACGCGCAACCAGTTCCAGGCCAGCCAGGTGGCGCTGCTGGCGAGCTTTCTGCCCGCCACGGTGCTCTCGGGTTTCATGTTTGACCTGCGCAACATGCCTGCCGCCGTGCAGTTCATCGGGCAGCTGATGCCCGCCACGCACTTCATGGGCGTGATGAAAACGCTGTTTCTGGCGGGCGCGGACAGCGCGGCCACGCAGGCGGCCATCGCGCGCGGCATGGCCACGCTCGCGGCCTACGCGCTGGCGCTGGCCTGGGCCACGCAGCGCACGCTGCGCAAAACACTGGACTGAAGCCCATGTTCCGCACCTTCATTTCCGCCTTGGCCGATGCCTGCTGGCGCACTGCCGCGCTGATGCGCAAGGAGCTGCTGACGCTGCTGAAAGACCCGGCCAACCGCATCATCTTGCTCGTGCCCGCGCTGCTTCAGGCGCTGCTGTTCGGCTACGCGCTGAGCTTTGAGCTGAAGCACGCGCCCTACGCCGTGCTGGAGCCAAGCCGCAGCGCCGCCTCCGCCGCCTTGCTGGCGCGGCTGGACAGCACGGGCGTTTTCAAGCGCGTGGCCACGCTTTCTTCAGCCAGCCAGATCGCCCCGGCCATAGACAGCGGGCGGGCGCTGGCCGTCATCACCTTCCCGCCCGATTTCGCGCAGCGCCTGGCGCAAGGGCAGGTCGCGCCCGTGCAGGTGGTGCTGGACGCGCGCAACTCCTCCACCGCCGCAGCGGCGGGCAGCCAGATCGCCGCCATCGCCGCGCGCTACAACGAGCAGGAGCTGGGCCTTGCGCCCGGCATCCGCGTGCAGCGGCGGGCGTGGTTCAACCCCAACCTGGACTCCAGCTGGCACCTGCTGCCGGGGCTGATCGCCTCGCTCAGCATGATCCAGACCATGCTGCTGGCCGCCCTTGGCGTGGCGCGCGAGCGCGAGCAGGGCACGTTTGACCAGCTGCTCGTCACGCCGCTGACGCCGCTGCAAATTCTCATCGGCAAGGCGCTGCCGGCCATGCTGGTGGGGCTGCTGCAATCGAGCCTTGTGCTGCTCATCATCCGCTTCTGGTTCCAGGTGCCGATGGCCGGCTCCCTCTGGCTGCTCTACCTGGGCCTGCTGGCCTTCAACGCGGCCACCGTGGGCGTGGGGCTGTCGGTTTCGGCGCTGTCGCTGACCATGCAGCAGGCCATGCTCTACAACTTCATGCTCGTCTTGCCCATGACCTTGCTGTCGGGCCTGATGACCCCCGTGCGCAACATGCCGCAGGCGCTGCAAACGGTCACGCATGCGAACCCGCTGCGCTTTGGCGTCAGCATCGTGCGCCGCGTTTATCTGGAAGGCGCCACGCTGGCCGACGTGGCCCCCGATTTCCTGCCCCTGCTCGCCATGACCGCCCTTTCCCTGCCCCTGGCCGCCTGGCTGTTCAGAAACCGGCTGGGGTGAAGGCGCGTGCAGCCAGCCTGTTTTTCGCTACCGCATTCATAGCATGATGTCCTAGGAGAATGTGCGCAAAACGGCTTTTCTACCCCGCCAGATTTGCTTCTGTTTTTGATGCCCTGCGGCGCGGGCGCGTGAGCCAGCACAGCAGCAAGGCGGCCGCTCCGGCCAGGCTGGGCAGCCAGGTCGGCAGCGTGGCCAGCCAGCGGGCGGCCAGGCGCAGGGCCTGGCCCTTGTAGGCCACCTTGGCGGCGCGGGCGCTGTATTTGGCAAAGCGCGCGGCGCCCATTTCGTTCAGCGCGCGCAGGCCCTGGCGGCCATAGGTGGCGGCCCTTTGCACGGCGGCCGGCCCCATGCGCTCGGTCAGCGCCAGGCTTTCGGCAAGCGGCGCGCCGGTGATGTCTTGCAGCACGGCAGCGCGCGCG
>ERZ773008.1197-NODE-1197-length-18428-cov-17.979971_pt1 | contig 18428 bp, 18 predicted proteins | sample MGYA00580664_ERZ773008 | MGnify/ENA primary metagenome ERZ773008 (study PRJEB29015, sample SAMEA2738016) | human oral metagenome | biome: human oral; feature: human-associated habitat; material: dental | place: China | collected 2048 ... | reverse complement strand
AGCCGGGGAATTTGTCTATTGACCTGACGGAGACACTGGCTCGCTTTGGTTACGACCATGATTTGCTAGTTCTGGTAGAAGGATTTTATGAGACAGATATTTACGGACAGATGCTAGAGCGGTTGAAAAAAATCTTCGCTCCGCAGGTCTTTGCTTACTACTATGACCTATCTTTTGAAGAAACAGTCCGTCGCCATCAGACTAGAGCGAAGCAAGAAGAATTTACCCCAGCCGATATGAAGCGCTGGTGGAAAGACCGAGACTTCTTAGGCTGGGAAGAGGAATCCTTTTTCACAGATGAGGATTCGCTAGAGGCAGCTTTTCAGCGAATTTGTCAAGATTTAGGTAAATTTGAATCTTCATCCAATTTTAAAAGTGACATTTCAGTTTAAATGTCACTTTTTTTGCAACCTCCTATTTAAAAATTGCTATAATAGAATTGAGAATGATAATATATCAAGGTGGCGAAAAGGAGATTCATTATGTCCAGTTCAGCATTTTCTCAACGATTAAAGGAACTGCGTATGGTAAGGGGACTGACCAAGGAGGAAGTTTGTGAAGATGAAGCCCATCTGTCTGTTCGACAACTAACTCGCTTGGAAGCAGGCAAATCTCAGCCAACTTTAGCTACCATGGAATATCTAGCAGATCGCCTGCAGGTTGGGTTGGCAGAACTAACTGGTAAAACGGAGTCGGCACAGGAGCTACCTACAGCGTATCAAAAGTTGAAGTACAATTTGATACGCACGGCAACCTATGGCGATCCCGAACTGATTTTGTAAGTGGAGAACATTTTGGATCAAGTTTTTGATAACTATTACGATGGCTTACCTCGAAAAGAACAAGTTATTATTGATATTATCCAATCCAGTATATATGTTTATACTTCTGGTGATAAAAGTTATGGCAAAAGCTTATTTGAAGCCTCGGTTGATGATTTGAAAAAGAAGCAAATCTATGATGTCAATGATGTTTATATGATTAAATTATACCAAACATATATAGATATGGAAGATGTTGCCATGGATAAGTTTGATATTGAATTATTTAATATTTTTGCAAAACATCTATTAAATTCAGTTCAAGTAATCCCAAGTGACTATCTATTTTTATTGAGAGACACTCTGATTACAATTCCTTATATCGAAATAGCTAGAAAACAGACGCTTTATACAGAAACCATTATCCAAACCTTGAATGACATCATGGATGTGACTCAGGATTTTCAAAAAGAACCTTTGGTGAAAATGCTGGAGTGGAAATATCAGCTATTAAAGGGAGCAGAGCTTGAGCAGGCTAAGCCATTATTTGAGGAAGCAATCTTGCTTGCAAAATTGTTTAAAAATAATTTTCTAGCCATGAAACTAACCGAAGAATGGGAAGCAGATGTGAAAGAATATACCTAAATAAAAATGGGACATGGATGTCCTGTTTTTAATTTTTACGAAAGAATATCATAGTAAATAAAGATAGGAATTATAAAGAAAGTTGGGAAGGTGTTATATATTTGTAAATATTTATCGTCATTATGTTGCAATAAATTAATCAAAAGATAAAAAATAATTTAAAATAAAATCCAAAAACTATTGACAGATATATTACAAAGAATTACAATAGTGTTACAAAATATTTCTTTTATTACAAAAGGAGAATAAACGATGAAAACCATAAAATTTACTCTGTTAGTTGCTATGTCTTTAGTGACCTGCTTCATTCTCAATGCTTGTGGGAATCGACAAGAAAGTACGACCAGTAGCTCTAACAAGACCGCTCAGACCACCAACTCTAGCGAAAAATCAGAAACGAGAACATCTTCTACAAAGGAAAAAGATACGGTTAATTCAAACAATCAGAATGCCAAAGCTAACCAAAAAGAAGAAACCACAACTCAGGCGACTCTAGCAAGCATGGATATTCAGGCTATTGCTGGTGGCGATTTTTCTAGTGTAGCAGGAACTTGGACCAATGATTTGGGAGATCAACTGACTTTTAAGGCAGACGGTACTAGTAGCTTCAAGAAAAACAATGACAAGGAAATTGACAATAATACATTGTATGACGGGAAAATCCAAGATGGGAAATATGTAGTCGGTTTTGGTTATGCGAGCGCGGGCAGTAGTGATCCCTTATTCTTTATTCCTAAAGATGCGCCTATGCCTGTAACGGGGAATGAATGTCCGAAAGAACAGTTACAATTGGGCAGTGATGCTACTTATGCAGCTCAACATCCTTACTACCGAGTGGCGAATTAGTGAATGATGTGAATCTGTGAAATCACCTCATTGCTTGCGAAACAACCCTATTCACAGATGTAAACAGAAAGAAGGTTGAGATTGCTTCAGCCTTTTTTAGTTAAGATTTTAAAGCCCTCTCATAAATGAGTCATTTACAAGAGTTTGGATTTAATTACTCGAATATCATAGCGACATCCATGTCCTGTTTTGAGCAAGAGAAAGCAGGTATAATCACAGTATAAGGAGGGAAAACAATGCTTCCAAAAAGATTAGAAGAAACACCAGTAGGTCTCACAACGACCGCTTTATATGATCATCATGGTCAGCTATTAGCCCGTTTCCAACGTTTGATCTCAGAGGGGCAGGATGGTATTTTTATTGAAAATATGACAGACAGTGCGATTTTTTATCGTATTTGCAAAAATAGAAAACCGATTATGATCCCACTTTTTTATGCAGGAGATAAAAAAATCATCTTTTTTCAAGATTACCATCGTGTCAAGCAAGAGGATGAGATAACTCTGATACCTCATACGGAAGAGTATTTTTTTGATGGTAGTGAATATGATGGATAAGGAAGTTCAAAATCATTTTTTGCTAAAAGAGTCTGTTAATTTTCCAAAAAACTGGTAGAATAAAAGAAAACGCTTTAATATAGATTGGCGAGGAAATCGTTATGAAAATCTCTCTAGAAGAAATTCAAAGAGTTGCGAATCAAGGCCCTTTTTATCCAGACTGGAACTCTTTGGCAGCTTATCAAGTCCCCCAATGGTTTCAAGAAGCCAAGTTTGGGATTTTTATCCACTGGGGGCTCTATAGCATCCCTGCTTTTGGAAGTGAATGGTATTCTCGTAATATGTACATACAAGGTACCGCTGAGTTTGATCATCATATCAACACTTATGGTCCTCACAAGGAGTTTGGTTATAAAGATTTCATTCCTCTTTTTACAGCAGAAAATTTTCGGGCAGATGAATGGGTGCGAATTTTTCGAGAGGCTGGTGCGCAGTATATTTTTCCAGTAGCTGAGCACCATGATGGTTTTCAGCTTTATAGTAGCCAGCTTTCCCCTTTTAACAGCGTAGAAATGGGGCCAAAGCGGGATATTTTACAGGAATTGAGTCAGGAAACTCAGAAAACACCCCTGCATTTTTGTACTTCGTCACATCGAGCAGAACACCATTTTTTCTTTTCTCATGGGAAGGATTTTGATAGTGATGTGACAGGAGAGGTTGGGCGAGAAGAGCTTTACTGGCCAGCTATGCCAGAGCCAGAACATCATAGTCTTTTTACAAAGCCTTATCCAAGCAAGGAATTTTTAGATGATTGGTTACTGCGTACCTGTGAGCTTGTTCGGGATTATCAGCCAGAGATTTTGTATTTTGACTGGTGGATCCAACATGCGGCTTTTAAGGAACATTTAAAACTTTTTGCGGCTTATTATTATAATATAGGTGTATCTACAGGTAAGCCAACAAGTATCTGTTATAAACATGATGCTATGGCTTTTGGTTCGGGGATTATCGAGATGGAACGTGGAGGTTTTGCAGAGATTCAACCATTCACTTGGCAGACGGACACTGCAATTGCACGCAATTCTTGGGGCTACACAGAGCAACTAGACTATAAATCTGCTAAGGAAATCATCCATACCTTGATTGATGTAGTCTCAAAAAATGGTAATTTATTACTCAATATAGGCCCTAAAGGAGACGGTTCAATTCCTAAAAAGGATCAAGAAATTTTAAGGGGGATAGGGGACTGGTTACAAATAAATGGGCAAGCAATTTATGGTTCACGTGCTTGGCGTCAGTTTGGCGAAGGTCCTACACAGCCAGCTAGTGGTCCTTTCTCGGATGGCAACTGCATTGAATATACTAGTCAAGATTATCGCTTCACAGTCAAAGGAGGGGCCATCTATGCCTTTCTTATGGAGCCATTTTCAGAGCAACAGGTGCTTATTCAAGCCTTAGCTGATGAAAGAGAAAATCCAGTTTCTCATTTTCATGGCATTATAGAAAAAGTATCCTTGCTAGGAGATGAAAGATCACTTGAGTGGAGGCAGACGCCACAAGGCTTAAGTGTGCTGTTGCCAAGCATTTCATCGGCCCTACCCGTGGTTTTGGAGATTAAATTACGATAAATGAAAAAAGCACGTCTGGTCAAGATCAGATGTGCTTTTCATTATGTAAATTCTTTAATTTTTCATAAAAGAGAACGGAAGTGGTATGGATATAAGGAGTAACATAGATCCCTGCTATACCAAAGCTGATAAAAACAAGTAAGTGCCAGCCAAGAAGGCTGAGATCTAGTAGAAATCGCTGATCTTTATAGCCTCTCATCATGACTCGGCTTTGATGAAGGACATGAAGCGCTCCTTTATAGGTCCCTTCATTCAGTTGATCGTAAAGGATATATTCTGCCTGCGAATAGGCATAGTATTGAGGTAACGCAATTACAAGTCCTAAAATGATCAGGAGTAAGCCAAGAAGCATAGCGGGTGAATAATTGATAATTTGCTGAGCAGTCTCCTCAGAGAGCTGAGCAGTACCTGCTTTGGTATAAATATCAAGTACTCGGTAGCTTGAAAACAAAGAGAGGGCAGATCCGATCCAAACCAAAGCTCCCCAACAAAATAACAGAAGTCGTTTGCAAAGCAATGTCAGGAAGACTTGAGTAAATATTTTACTCGAAAAAGCCCGTAGTGAATCTGAAAAAATAACCACTGAACGCTTTTTACGAAGAATATCTATCAGAGTGAAAGAGGCAGATAAAATAAAAATCGATAAAATAAAGTTCAGGATTTGAGGAAAGAGATTCCGCTGAATAGCATTCACAATGATTTGTGGAATGGTGAGGAGCATTGGAGTGTCTACTTCCTCAGGACGTGTACGAGTGTAGAAACTGAGAGCAATCGGAACAATGATTGGAATGAAAAAGAGCGAGAAACAGCCACGTACTTGCTTCACCAGAAGCCAAGCCTCTGCCCGTAGTTGACGTAAATCCATAGAAACCTCCAGTAATGTTATCTATTATACCATACCTCGTGACAGACGGAGATTTTTTTGATAAAATCATACAGTATCTTGTGGGTTTTCCCACTAAAAATAAGATCTGGGACTGTCTTTCCCAGCATCGGAGGTAAAAATGTCAGATTCACCGATTCAATATCGATTGATCAAAAAAGAAAAACACACAGGTGCCCGCCTGGGAGAAATCATCACACCCCACGGCACCTTTCCGACGCCTATGTTTATGCCAGTCGGCACTCAGGCAACGGTCAAGACCCAGTCACCAGAAGAACTTAAACAAATGGGTTCGGGTATTATCTTGGCCAATACTTACCATCTCTGGCTACGTCCAGGCGATGAGCTGATTGCTCGTGCGGGTGGCTTACACAAGTTCATGAACTGGGATCAGCCTATTCTGACGGATAGTGGTGGTTTCCAGGTTTATTCTCTAGCTGATAGTCGCAATATCACAGAAGAAGGTGTAACCTTTAAGAACCACCTCAATGGATCTAAGATGTTCCTGTCGCCGGAAAAGGCCATCTCCATCCAGAACAATCTGGGGAGTGATATCATGATGTCCTTTGATGAGTGTCCCCAGTTCTACCAGCCTTATGACTATGTCAAGAAATCCATTGAGCGGACCAGCCGTTGGGCAGAGCGTGGACTCAAGGCTCATAGCCGTCCGCACGACCAAGGTCTGTTTGGGATTGTTCAGGGTGCGGGCTTTGAAGATTTGCGTCGTCAGTCTGCTCAAGACTTGGTCAGCATGGATTTCCCAGGCTATTCTATCGGAGGACTGGCTGTAGGAGAGTCTCATGAAGAGATGAATGCTGTACTGGACTTTACAACGCCCTTGCTTCCTGAAAATAAGCCCCGCTATCTCATGGGGGTTGGAGCACCAGATAGCTTGATAGATGGCGTTATCCGTGGTGTGGATATGTTTGACTGTGTTCTGCCGACTCGGATCGCCCGAAACGGTACTTGTATGACTAGCGAAGGACGACTAGTTGTCAAAAATGCCCAGTTTGAAGAAGATTTCACGCCATTGGATCATAACTGTGATTGTTACACTTGTACCAATTACACAAGGGCTTATATCCGTCACCTGCTTAAGGCTGATGAAACCTTTGGGCTCCGCCTGACTAGTTACCACAATCTTTACTTCTTAGTTAATCTCATGAAGAAAGTGCGTCAAGCAATCATGGATGATAGCTTGTTAGAATTTCGTGAAGATTTTATGGAACGCTATGGATATAATCGATCCAATCGAAATTTCTAAAAGCTCCATTTGAAAGGAGATACCATGTCTGATGAAGAGAGATTGCTGGAAAGCTTGATAACGTACCTGATAGATGACCAAAAACATACTATTCGTATATATGGCCATGGTGCTTCAGGAAAGTCAACTTTTGCTCGAAAACTTCAACTAGCCTTGGGTGAGGAACGAGCTAATTTACTTGCAACAGATCCGTATGTAATTGCTGGAGACTATCGAGATTTGCTCAGTTCCAAAGATTTCCCTCATCAAAAAGTAACAGCTTGCCTCCCAGCTGTTCATGAATTAAGCAGTTTGGAGCGAGATATTTGCGCCTTGCAGACTGGTCTAGACATTCTGACCATTGGCACATCTTGGTCACCCAGTTTGCGTTTATCAGCGCAAAAGCCAATTTTAATAGTAGAAGGTATGTCGGCTGCCTTTCTGCCAAAGAATCTGTTTGATTTATCAATTTGCTTTTACACGGATGATCAGACTGAGTTAAAGCGTCGCTTGGTAAGAGATGTGGCTGTACGGGAGCGCAAATCAGAGTGGGTAAAGCAGAAGCATCTAGCTCGGCGAGAGCAATATAGGAGCTTTTATCAGATTTATGAAAAAGATGCGGATTTACTTATTAATCAATCCGGTGATCATTTTCTAGTAGAAAAACAAAGAAATATAGAAGCGACTGCTTTTGATCATTTCTAAAAAACTTTAAGTTTTCTTTAAGTAAGGGAATGTATGATATATCTATCCTAAAATTTTTCATAATCTCCTAAAAAGTCACCAAGATTCTTGGTGGCTTTTTTTGGCTCTAAACATTATAATAGAGCAGAAGAGAATTTGAAGGATAAAAGAAAACCTATGGATTATAGTCAAGAAGAGAAAGAATGCTTTATGCGAGAGGCTTTGAAAGAGGCTCAGATTGCTTTAGAAAACGATGAGATTCCAATCGGATGTGTCATTGTCAAAGATGGTCAGATTATTGGTCGTGGGCATAATGCACGTGAGGAGCTGCAACGGGCTGTTATGCATGCGGAAATAATGGCTATCGAAGAGGCGAATCGGCATGAAAATAGCTGGCGCTTGCTGGATACAACGCTTTTTGTGACCATTGAGCCATGTGTCATGTGCAGCGGAGCAATCGGTCTAGCACGCATTCCTCACGTTGTCTATGGCGCAGCAAATCAAAAGTTTGGAGCAGCTGGAAGCCTTTATGATATTTTGACAGATGAGCGACTTAACCACCGAGTAGAGGTGGAAACAGGTGTTCTCCAAGAAGAGTGTGCTCAAATCATGCAAGATTTTTTTAGAAATCGTCGCCAAAAGTAAAAAAATGTGATATACTATTCATGGAGCAACAGTTTTGCGTGAAGCGGGTCAGGGGAGGAATCCAGCAGCCCTAAGCGATGTAAACTGTGTGCTCTTTTCTATTGCTCTTAATGAATCAAGCCTGCAAGGCGCAGATGAATTTTAGAGCAATGGATGCAGTTTTCCCATAAGGGAAAAATCTGTAAACCTTATAAAGATTCTTAACGAATCAACTCCGAAGGAGGAAGATGAGTTTAGAGACATTGACGCAGTTTGAGCAAAGCGAGAACTAGGTTCCAATGTTGAATGAATCAAGCCTGAAAGGCGCAGATGAATATTGGAGCAGTGAATCTAGTTTGAACGGACCTGAAATGAATTCAGCTGACATCCAATCTTAAGAAGCATATTGGTTTTCTTGTCAATCAAAACTGTTCTTCTCAATAGGCCTAAGATTTGTTGACTTGCGCAAACGATTGCTCTCAGTTATGTCCTAGGGTTAGCTTATTTAGAAAAATAGTATAGAATAAAAATGTAAACGTTTTAAAATAGTAAAAGTACTTGCTTATTTTTTCTTAAAGCGTTATCATAAAAGAAAAGAACAATTGGAGGATAAACATGACACATATTAAATTTGACTATTCAAAGGTACTGGATAAGTTTGTAGCACCACATGAATTAGATTATATGCAGCCTCAAGTGACTGCAGCAGATAATGCTCTACGAAACGGAACAGGTCCTGGAGCAGAAATGACAGGCTGGTTGAATTTGCCTGAAGAATATGATAAAGATGAATTTGCTCGTATTCAAAAGGCGGCTGCTAAAATCCAATCTGATAGTGAAGTGTTAATCGTCATCGGTATTGGAGGATCTTATTTAGGGGCACGTGCAGCGATTGATTTCTTGAATAATTCTTTTGTAAATCTACAAAGCAAGGAAGAACGTAAGGCACCTCAAATCCTCTATGCTGGTAATTCTATCTCTTCAAGCTATTTGGCTGATTTGGTAGATTATGTATCAGACAAAGATTTCTCTGTCAACGTTATTTCTAAGTCAGGAACAACTACAGAGCCTGCTATTGCTTTCCGTGTCTTCAAAGAACTCTTGGTTAAGAAGTATGGTCAGGAAGAAGCAAATAAACGGATTTATGCAACTACAGACCGCGCTAAAGGTGCAGTTAAGGTTGAAGCAGATGCTAATGGCTGGGATACTTTTGTAGTGCCTGATAGTGTTGGTGGTCGTTTTACAGTATTGACAGCAGTGGGACTCTTGCCAATCGCAGCTGCAGGGGCTGATATCAGCAAGTTGATGGAAGGAGCAAATGCTGCTCGCAAGGCTTATGCTTCTGATAAGTTGGCTGAAAATGAAGCATATCAATATGCAGTTGTACGCAATATCTTGTACCGTAAAGGTTATCTGACAGAAGTTCTAGCTAACTACGAACCATCTTTGCAATACTTCTCAGAATGGTGGAAGCAACTGGCTGGTGAGTCAGAAGGTAAAGACCAAAAAGGTATCTACCCAACTTCAGCCAACTTCTCAACAGACCTGCACTCTTTGGGGCAATTTATTCAAGAAGGAACTCGTATCCTCTTTGAAACAGTTATTCGTGTAGATAAGCCTCGCAAAAATGTGTTGATTCCTGAATTAGCAGAAGACTTGGATGGCCTTGGTTATCTGCAAGGAAAAGATGTTGACTTTGTCAATAAGAAAGCAACAGATGGAGTGCTGTTAGCTCACACAGACGGCGGAGTGCCAAATATGTTTGTGACCCTGCCTGAGCAAGATGAGTTCACTTTGGGCTATACTATTTACTTCTTTGAGTTAGCTATTGCTCTTTCTGGCTACCTGAATGGTATCAATCCATTTGATCAGCCTGGAGTTGAGGCTTATAAGAAAAACATGTTTGCTCTTCTTGGGAAACCAGGCTTTGAAGAGCTGGGTGCTGAGTTGAATGCACGCCTTTGATTCTCATATGCTTTGAGTTCATTCAGGATATAAAAAGATCCACAGGTTCATTTCTTGTGGATTTTTTAGTACAAGCCTCTTAATTAGTTTATTATTTTTTTGAACAGTGTAAAAAAGAGTGTCTTAATTCTTTTATGAAAGCGCTGTATAATTGCCTTGTAAATAAAATTTGAGAGGTATCAAAATGAATGATTGGTTAGACATTAAAGGCAAAACAGTTCTTGTGACGGGTGCGTCATCTGGGATTGGTAAGGCAATCGTCGAAGAATTGTTGGAATTAGGAGTCAATGTAGCGAATTTTGATCTTAGCGACAACGATTTACGTCACCCGAATCTATTATTTGTAAAAGTTGATGTAACTTCTCGCTCTGAAGTAGAAGAGGGTGTTGCCAAAATAGTTGAAAGATTTGGCAATATTGATGCGGTAGTCAATAATGCAGGGATTAATGTTCCTAGATTATTAATTGATGCAGAAAATCCTAAAGGTCCTTACGAGTTAGACGATGAAACGTTTGAAAAAGTAACAATGATTAACCAAAAAGGTCTGTATTTGGTTAGTCAGGCAGTAGGCCGGATTCTGGTTCAAAACGGAAAAGGTGTAATTGTGAACATGGCTTCAGAAGCAGGCTTGGAAGGTTCTGAAGGACAAAGTGCCTATGCTGCAACGAAAGCGGCAGTCTATAGTTACACTCGTTCATGGGCGAAAGAGCTTGGTAAACATGGTGTACGTGTGGTTGGAATTGCTCCAGGAATTATGGAAGCTACGGGACTTCGAACTCTTTCTTATGAGGAAGCTCTTGCTTATACTCGTGGAAAGACGGTAGAAGATATTCGAGCTGGTTATGCTTCAACTTCAACGACTCCATTGGGACGGAGTGGGAAACTACGGGAAGTAGCTGATCTTGTAGCGTTCTATATTTCAGACCGTTCTAGCTATATAACAGGTGTCACTACAAATATTGCCGGAGGTAAAACTCGCGGTTAAAACAATGAAGGTGGGGAAGAGAGTTGACCTTAGTAAATCGGTGGTATAATATTTTAGATAAAATGGTCTCGCAGCCAACTTATTCCTTGGTAGATATGCGCTCAGAACTGGATATTAGCTTGCAAACCTTGCAAAAGAGTATCCAACAATTAAATGATGTTTTGGCTCCTAATATCCAGATTATCACACAAGATGATCAGTTAATGTTAGAAGTGTATGACTATACAGAGTTGGAAAGGATTTTATCTGGTAGTTTAAAACAGGAGAGTGACTTCAATTCTTCCAGTAAAAGAATTGCCTATTTGCTAAAACGTTTAATTGAGTCAACCTCCCCTCTTCTTATTGACGACTTGGCTGAGGAAGTAGGTGTTAGTAGAAGTACCCTTAATAAGGATTTGAAACAAGTAAAATCTTTGGCAGAGAGTTACTCTATCACTATTTCAGGAAAGCCCAACCGTGGGCTGGAGGTCTTGGGGAGCGAGCTGAATTTGCGCTTACTCTATATTCACCAAGTGGCTCCTTACTTTGAAGGAAGGACACTCACTGAGGCAACATCTTCTTTTCTGGAGACGCTAGTTCAGGACTATAAAATCCCTAAAGAAACACAGGAACTCCTTCGAAAGACCATTTCAATTATGGTGGAGCGTATTCATACATCTAGAGTGTTGAATTGTCCTATTCCTTACTATAGGAATGATTTAACAGAGACACATTTGGCTGAGAAATTAATCTATCATATTGAGATGACTTATAAGATTTCCCTCAGTCAGTTTGAGATAGACTTTTTGTGTTTTCCGTTTAATGTCCGTTTTATTGACACTTTAAGCAAGCCGTCTTATCAATCTGAACAGCTTTCAAACATTTTTCAAGGGATTGTCAAGAAAGTCAAAGAAACAATGTTGGTTCACTTTGATGATGAAGAGTTATTTGAAGAAATCAAATCTCATCTAGGCCCCTTAATCAATCGACTGATTTTCCATGTGCAAGCTAATGATATATTTCATGGCGAGGTTCAAACTCAATATCCTTTTGCTTTTGAAATGGCAAAAATAGCTGGAGAAGAACTATCTGTAATTTTTGGTTCTGAATTGGAATTATCTGAAATCGGATATCTGGCTTTGTATTTTGAAATGATTTTAAGAAAGCAAAATTCTGCTGTTAAGGGTTCTCGCAAGCAGATAGCTGTAGTTTGCACAACAGGAAGAGGAACTGCTGCGATGATTATTCAGCAACTCAGGCGAGTCCTTGGAAATGATATAGACATTACCCAACATTCTGAAGAGGATTTTAATGTAGAGCTGAACCAGGAATATTTTGCAATTTTTACGACGGTGCCTCTGAAATATAAAAATTCCAAATCTCCAGTCATTCAAGTTAATCATCTTTTTGATGATCAATGGCTGCAGGAAGAATGGCAGAGGGCCAATGCTTTTCATCAAAAAAATCTAGAAACAGTCAGCTTACGCTTTCTTCGGTTGAGCCCCCAAAAAACCTATCAGCAATACTTGCTAAATATGGTTGCAGAGTTAGAGAAACTTCAGATGATTGATGAAGGGTTTAGAAATCGGATAATTGATAGGGAGAAAAAGCAATCAACCATTTTTGGTGGAGGAATTGCCTTCCCCCATACAATTAACCAGGGTTATGCAAAGACTATTTTAATGTTCGGAAAACTAGAAGAGCCTTATCAAAAAGAAGATGAATGGATTGAATTTATCTTTCTAGTCGCCATTCCCTCAGAAATTGAAAGAAAAATGGAAAGTGAATTGCTGGAATTGTATGACGACATTTTTCGAATTGCAGGAGAGCCTTCTCTAAAAGAAGCATTGAGGGCTGTAGAAACAGAGACAGAGTTTCTATCATTTTCTAAGAGTAAAGGAGTATTTTAATGAGTTCGCTAATAATTTTCGCTGTATTTGTCATGGCAGCTTATGTATTTCAAATGTTCCTCGGCTGGCAGCAACTTAAAGACTTCAATAAGACCTATACGATGCTCCGAAAACTGGGGCGCGTAGCGATTGGCAGGGAGTCCGGAAGAATCAAATCCGGTACGATTGTCATGTTCGCGGTTGATGAAAACGGTCGGGTTCTTAAAGCTAGCAAAATGCAAGGAGTCACAATCTTAGCACGTTTTCAAAATATGGACGATTATGTTGGAGAAGACATCCATTATTTTGACAAGTATAATCCTCTTGTGAGAAAAGAAAATAAGTTGATGCAATCAGCCATAGAAGATGCTAGAAAAGTCTATCTTTGGCATGAGGCAGGTATTGAGAAAGAGACAGGTTCATCTGATTCTTTTCTGGGATTCGGCTTTTATGCGAATTACTTACAATTATCTATTAAACAGTTATTAAAAAAAAATAAGAAAGGGAGTTCCTTATGAATCACATTACAAATTTTGCAGAGAGTTTTATGAAACTCTTCCAATTAGGTGGAGAAACCTTTATTAGCTGGATGACAAATATTGTGCCGCTTGTCTTAATGCTATTGATTGCAATGAATACACTTATCGCTTTCTTGGGAGAAGAGAAGGTCAATTCTCTGGCTAAGATTTCTGCCAAAAATCCTATTAGCCGGTATATGATTTTACCTTTCATTTCAGCCTTTATGCTGGGGAATCCGATGGCAATCAGTATGGGACGTTTCTTACCAGAATATTATAAACCTAGTTTTGTAGCAGCTCAGATGCAGTTCTGCCACACTTCAAATGGTGTATTTCCGCATATCAATCCTGGGGAATTGTTTGTATGGATGGGAATTGCAACAGGAATTCAAACTTTAGGTTTAAGTCAAATGGACTTAGCCATTCGTTACATGCTTGTTGGGCTTGTCATGAACTTTGTAGGCGGTTGGGTGACCGATTTTACAACTGCTTATGTAGCAAAACAGCAAGGTGTTACCTTGAGTAAAACATTTGATTGATAGAAAGAGTGAAATTATGTCATATAAGAGTATAAAAGTTGTTAAAGGAAATGGCGGCTTCGGAGGACCTTTGGTCATTACACCTAGTGAGGCTAAGCACAAATTTATCTATATCACTGGCGGCGGAGAAAAGCCAGATATTGTAGATAAAATTGCTGATTTGACCGGTATGGAAGCTGTTAACGGGTTTAAAACTTCTATCCCTGATGAGGAAATTGCTTTAGCAATCGTGGATTGTGGCGGTACTCTTCGCTGCGGTATTTATCCTAAAAAGGGGATCCCTACAATCAATATTGTCGCTACAGGGAAAAGTGGCCCTCTAGCTCAATATATCACTGAGGAAATCTATGTGTCAGCAGTTGGCCTTAATCAAATTTCTGCTGCTAATGAAGATGAAAAAGAGGCAACTGTGGTAACAGAAAAGCCAACTTACGATACTACTAAAAAAATTACAGAGCAAAAAGCTGAAACAAGTATTGTAGCACGAATTGGGATGGGCGCTGGGAAGGTCGTTGCGACTTTCAACCAGGCTGCTCGTGAAGCCATCCAAACAATGCTCAACACAATCATTCCTTTCATGGCCTTTGTTTCCTTGCTGATTGGGGTTATTCAAGGTTCCGGTGTTGGAAATTGGCTGGCAAAATTAATGGTTCCCCTAGCAGGGAACATCTGGGGACTCATTTTGATTGGCTTTATCTGTTCCTTGCCATTCCTATCTCCTTTGTTAGGCCCCGGAGCTGTTATCAGTCAGATTATTGGAACCTTAATTGGAGTTGAAATCGGCAAAGGGAATATTCCGCCCCAAATGGCTCTGCCAGCTATATTTGCTATCAACACTCAAAACGGTTGTGATTTCATTCCTGTAGCACTCGGTCTATCTGAAGCCAAGTCTGAAACAGTTGAGGTTGGTGTCCCTTCTGTGCTTTATTCACGCTTCCTCAATGGTGTTCCGCGGGTGCTAGTAGCTTGGATAGCTAGTATTGGTCTTTATCAGTAGACCTTTGATAGATGCACGTAAACATAGCAACTATTATGTTAAACTTATCTATAAGCATAAGTTTATGACAGATTTGAGAAAGGATGAATAGGAATTAGATGAAGAAAATTTTTGAAGCTAAAGTAATTCAAGTGGGGCCTGAAGCTCAGAATATGATTCAAGATGCCAATATGCTCATTTTGTTTGGAGAAGAAGCTCCGGAAGACTTAGCAGAGTATTGTTTTAAAATCGATAACAAAAATCTTCTAGGTGCAATACTAGAAGGTGGAAAGCTAGTCGTAGATAGTCAGGAATATTCGATTACTGCCGTAGGAAATGTAGTAGAAAAAAATTTAACTGGACTGGGCCATATCACGATTTCTTTTGATGGTTCAAAAGAGGGCAGCCTGCCGGGTACTCTCCATGTTGCAGCAGACCAAGCAGTAGTAATTGAAAAGGGCTCTACCATTCAGATTTTCGAAACTGCTTGATCATAATAAAATTTCAAATCAAGCAATTTAGAAAAATAAAAGTCTAAAACTAGACACAACCTCCCTTCTAGGAGGTTTTTTGCTCTTTTAAAGATCAACTACTAGCCTACTTTGTTAGCCAGTTAGCCATCTAGCTTTTTCACTTACTTGTCGACTCAGCAACAGTTTTCCTTTCCCTGATTATATGTTACAGTCAGAGAAGATGCAGGAGCAATGGGATAGGCTTTTATCCAGAAAGTTGAGCTGGCTGCTATTTGGACGGTTCTAGAAAAGCAGAGGACCAAGATTGGAAAGGAGTTCGGATGAAGTTATTATTGGCTGAAAAAGTGAAATAAAAATGTTCATATATAGTTGGTTTTGTGGGCACGGAAGAGAGTTCGTGCCTTTTTGCTTGAGTGCTTTCAAGCTAAGCCAGTTCAAAATATGATATACTGGAATAAAGTTATATTAGCATGACAAGTTTCATGGTGCAGACAATCGCTGGATGTTACCCCCAGTATGAATGGTATAGAAAAGAGAATAGTAGCATTCAGCGAAGAGGCAGTGTGAAGTTAATAGAGTCGTCTTTTCAATGATAGAAGAGCCAATAGATGAGGAGGAGTTATGGGAAAGAGAAATCTGGAAGCTTTGAGGCAGAAACATCAATCAAAATTCAAGAAGGCTCAAACGAAAAAGCCAGCCAATAGCCAATCATCCTTTCTATCTAAATGGAAAACCAAGGGAGACCAACATATCAAATCATCTACTGGATTGCAAGAAGCGCAGGGGAGCCCGGAAGAAAATCAAGCTTGTCCTTCCGTTTCGTCTCCATCAAAAGTGGCATTTCCAATAGAGAGCTCAAGCAATGAGCCGTCTGCCGTCTCTTCGATAGAGGACAAAAACGGCTATGGGGCTAAAACAAGTTCTCAAGACCAGCCGGTGTTTTCTGAGCAGTTAGAAGGAGTTCAGCAGGTAAAGGAGCCTCTGTCGCTTCTATCACAGAATTTGTTGGAATTAAAGCAGAGGGAGCTGAAGCGTCTCATTTCTAGTTTAGAATCACTGAAAGCTAAAAAACAAAATCAAGTTTTTCGTGGAAATCAAGTTAGCCAGTCGATGTCAGGCCTTATAACTGAAGCAAAACAGACCAAGCTTTCTCCGCGAATATCTTCTAATGAGCTTGCTAGAGAGATAGATAAAGTAGAGTTTAAGAAGAAAAAACTAGGAATCTTTTCTAAGATATGGATGGTGATACTTTTCGTTTTAGGGATTATAGCCTCAATGTATAGCATAGTAGAGCAGTGGAAAAAGAATGCTGATTTAAAACGCATGGAAGAAGCCGCAGCTATTTCTCGTATGTTAGACTCATATGGAAAGGATCAAGATTTAAAATCTGATAATCGTCCAGAATGGATTGCTAAGAAAGAGGAGTATCAGTTTCATATCACCTATGATGATATCACTTCTTTATTCTCAGACTTCACTTCATCGGTTCCAAATCTGACAAAGGTCGACGAGGTGGTTGCAAAGTTAGGGAAAGCTGAGTCTGGTAGGGAAACGAACCAAGATAATCTAATCAAGACAATAGATTTAAACTATTCACAAGCAGGGACAGAGGCGAAAGTTAAGCTCTCTTTTAAGAGCTATCTTGGTCCTTCTGAAACTCTTAAGTTGGAATCCCTAAAATGTACGCATCTCAGTAGTGCGCAACTGCCTAACCGAAATGCTCAGCTCACTCGTCAAGATCTTTCTGGTATAGAGAAAGGAAAGACCTATCAAGAGATTGTCAGTCAGTTGGGACTTCCAGAGCGCCTCGATTGGCATGGGGGAATCTTGAGCTATACGACTTTATCGATTTCTTATCGTTTGGAGGATGGTCAAGAGGTTAGTTTTTCTTTTGAAAAAGATGACACTCAAAGCTATCGACTGAAAGACAGCTCAGGTTTGGCAAGCGAAGCAGGAGAAGCAAGTGCTCAGTAGTGCTTGCCTAGCAGGAGAATCAGCCGTTTGTAGAAAGGGAATGAGCAATCAAGTTTTTAGTTGATAGGTGAAAAGGTGAAAGATAGAAATTTAGAAGCATTGAGGCGGGAGCATAAATCCAAGTTTAAAGCCAGAAACACTTCGTCGGTCAAGAATCAGCGGGAACGAGGAGTCACCCTCGAACAGACAAAGGAAGAAGAAAGGAAAGAAAAGCAGCGAACAGAGTCAGCAGGCAATCCTAATGGCCAGCTTTTAGCAAAGTCTGTGCTATCTCGTTATGCCTCACTCTTAGTGATTGCCGCAGTTCTAGTGGGACTGATTAGCTTCTTTATGATGTATATGCGACCAACTTTTAAGTCAGAAGGAAATCAATCGGCTATATCGTCTGTTAATACTGTTCCGACAGAATCAGAAAATAAGATAGAGATCCTGACGGAAAATAATTCACCTTTTATTGAAGATAATCGAGAGGTAGATTTTCAATTTGAAGATATTTTCGAGTTGATTAAAACCATGAACCAACCCAATATGTCTCCGGAGGATATTGTTGAGAAGTATGGGAAAGCTAGCTCTGGGAGTGTGGATAATCGCGTGGAGGATAGTCAACTGGTACTGCTTTCATACAAGCTAACAGGAAGAAAAGGAGTTGTTAATATGCATCTTAGGAGTACTGAAGGAGGAATGGAGCTCTCATCGGTATCTGCCTCTTTCTTCCATAATGCTGAGGAATCGATTACGAAGACAGTTGATGATTATCGGTCGCTCATTCCCAAAAGTGATCGAGAAGGGATGGAAGTCAAGCAAGCCATATAAGAACTGGGGATGCCGAAGAGTATTTATGCTCATAAAACGCTTAAAAAGCAAGTTGATTTTTTTAGTATTAGCTATCTAACTAAGGAAAAGATGTCAGTTTCTTTGTATTTTGACCAAGTGAATGGAACTTACCGCCTCACCAGTATGATGACAAGTACGGTCTGAGAGGCCAGACTGGAGAGCGCAGATTTTTTCTTAACATAAACAAGGATAGAAAGATGGAAAAAAGAGATTTAGAAAAATTACGAAGGGAACATAAGGGAAAATTTAGCAGAACTAGGGCACCCTTAAAACGGGAGTCTAAGGAAGGGGCTAGTTTGCTAGCTGAAACAAATCTCAAGGATGCCCAATTTCATCTGAATAAACTTAAAGAGTGCAAATAGCATACTAGCTGCTAATAAAGTCCTAACTGTATAGCCGAATTATGTTATAATAGAGAAATAAAAGAGATAGAGAGTGGGACAGAAATCGGTAATTCGTTAGAATTCGATTTCGTCGTCTCACCT